>JADMIO011409322.1_pt1 | contig 30961 bp, 31 predicted proteins | sample 8958161 | NCBI WGS metagenome assembly JADMIO01 (sample SAMN16585339, study PRJNA669376) | soil metagenome | isolation source: Crop rotation soil | place: USA: Cullars Rotation, Alabama | collected 2011 | reverse complement strand
CGCGACTTCAAGTCACGTGAATTCCAAGCTTCGGATCCCACTGTGCTGGAAAGCATGGACTTCCGCGAGATGGCGGTCGGCGGCGCGCCCTGCATGGTCAACCGCATCACCTATACCGGCGATCTCGGCTACGAGATCTGGATGGCGCCCGCCTATCAGCGCCTCGTCTACAAGGCGATCAAGGACGCCGGCGAGGAGTTCGGTCTCGTCGATTTCGGCATGCGGGCGCTTCTGTCGATGCGTCTGGAAAAGAACTTCCCGACCTGGTTCCGCGAGTTGCGGCCGATCTATGGACCGTTCGAGGGCTCGATGGACCGCTTCATCAAGCTCGAGAAGAACGACTTCATCGGCCGCGAGGCGGCAGCCAAGGAGCACGCCGAAGGGCCAAAACTGCGCCGCGTCTCCTTCATCGTCGATGCAGCCGACGCCGACGTCATGGGCGACGAGCCGATCTGGGCCAAGGTCAGCAAGGACTACGGCACGGTGGAAAAGCCGCATGGCTACGGTGCGCCACGCTTCGACACCTCAGGCAAGGAAGTCCGCGGATCAAAGGCCGCGCAAGGCGCGTCCGCCGTTCGCGGCATCGTCGATGGCGAGTGGCGCGTCGTCGGTTGGGTGACGTCTGGCGGCTATGCGCATTACGTCCAGAAGTCGATGGCGCAGGGCTACGTCCCCGCAGCCCTTGCCGAGGACGAGAGCGCCGGCCTGTTCGAGATCGAGATCCTCGGCCATCGCCGCCCGGCGCGCATCAATGTCGAGCCGCCCTTCGACCCGAGTGGCGAGAAGATGCGGACCTGAGGTTCGACCATGGACAGCGCGGCGCCAAAGGGAGGCTTCGGCCGCCACCGCAAGATCATGCCGTTCGAGCCCGGCTCGATCGAAGCGCTGCGTGAGGCATCCCGCCAGAAGGCGGCCTCGCTCAACCAGCATGTGCTGGGCTATGGCGCCCAAGCCGAAGCCGAATGGGCGGCGGCAGGCATTGCCGCGCCCGACTTGCCCGAAATGCGGAAATACCGGCTTGAGCGCATCCGCGCCGAATTGAAGCGCCGCGATTATGCCGGCGCCCTGCTCTACGATCCGGTCAACATCCGCTACGCGACCGACTCGACCAACATGCAGCTCTGGGTCGCGCACAATCCGACCCGCCACTGCTTGGTCGCCGCCGAAGGCCCGGTGGTGCTGTTCGACTATTTCTCCTGCGAGCATCTGTCCGACCATTCCGGCGTCGTCGACGAGGTGCGGCCGGCCGTGTCGTGGATGTATCTCTACAGCGGCGAGCTGACGGAACTGAAGGTCCGCCGCTGGGCCGCCGGCATCGCCGACCTGGTCGCCGAACATGGCGGCGGCAACCGCCGTATCGCCGTCGACCACATCAATCCCGAAGGCGTCGAGGAACTCGCCCGTCGCGGCATCACCATCGGCAATGGCGAGGCGGTGATGGAGAATGCCCGCCTCATCAAATCGCCGGACGAGATCCTGGCCATGCGCCGCGCCATCGTCGCCTGTGAGGCGGCGATGGGCGAGATGGAAGCGGCGCTGAAGCCGGGGATTTCCGAGAACGAGCTGTGGGCGGAACTGCACCGCGGCAACATCGCGCGCGGCGGCGAATGGATCGAGACCAGGCTGTTGTCATCGGGGCCGCGCACCAATCCCTGGTTCCAGGAATGCTCCTCGCGCATCGTCGAGGCCGGCGACCTCGTCGCCTTCGACACCGACCTGATCGGCCCCTATGGCTTCTGCGCCGATCTATCCCGCACCTGGCTTTGTGGCGACGACCGGCCGACCAACGAGCAGCGCGACCTCTTCCGCATCGCCGCCGACCAGATCGCCCATAACACCGAACTGATGCGGCCGGGCATTTCCTTTCGCGACCTTGTCGAGCGCTCGGCGGTGCCGCCCGGCGACTGCTTCCCGACCCGCTATGGTGTGCTCTACCACGGCGTCGGCCTTGCCGATGAATATCCGACGCTGCCGCATGCCGGCGACTGGACTGACGACACGCCGGATGGCGAGCTCGAGCCCGGTATGGTGCTGTGCGTCGAAAGCTATATCGGCAGGTTGGGCGGGCGCGAGGGCGTCAAGATCGAGGAGCAGATCCTGATCACCGACACCGGCAACGAGAAGCTCTCGGCCTATCCGCTGGATGTAAGGCTGCTGGGCGGCTGAACCGCTCAGCCGATCGTCGCGATCGCCTCGCGCATCGCGGCGATGGTTGTTGCCTGCGTCGTTCTGGCAGTGATGTAGGGCAGGCCTTTGCGCCTGGCCGTCCAGCCCACGACCTTGACTTGCTTCGCCGCCGGCTCGAAGCGCTGCGCCAGCGCCCAGCTCTCGCAATCGATCGCCGCGACGTCAGCCCTGCCTTCGGCAATCGCGACGATCGAGGAGCGATGTCCGCCGCTTTCGCTGCGCGAGGCGAAGATGTCGAGGCTTTCGCCCAGGGCTTGGAGGTCGCGGGTCAGGCCGAGCAGGCCGGACATGGAATCCGGATTGTTGAAGGTGAAGCGCTTGCCGCGCAGGAGGTCGAGCGGAACCAGCGCCTGGCCGTCCTTTGGCGAGGCTGCCGAAGGCCCGCCATCGGCTTTCATCACCAATGCGCTGGAATAGAGCTCCCCCTGCCCGCCCTCATACGCATCGTAGCTCGGCTGGCTGACCACCTGGACGTGTCCGGCCAGGCCGAGATCCATCGGCCCCCAGCACGTCTGCCCGAAAAGCAGTGCCGGATGCAGCCATAACAGATGAAAGTCCAGTTCATCCGCAGGCAGCGTCGCCGGATCGGGCGCAATCACCTTGCCTTCGGCGTCGCGGACACCACCCGCAACCGGCGGCAGATCGCCGTTGCGGCGGGCAACGACCTCGGGCGCGTCAAGATTGCGTCGGCGGAAGGCATCGCGCAGCTGCGCCCATTGCGCGTCGACCTCGTCGCGCATTTCGGGCCAGTCATACATCGGCAGGGCCGCAATCAATTCACTCATACGGAAATTTAACCGCTATGCTCGGGAAAAGGGAACGCGCAAACACGGCGCCGGATTTCAGAAAGCCGACACTGCGTCTCGCGGATTACTCTTTGGGCGGCTCAGCCGGAACCGGGGCGGAGCCAAGCCCATTGACACTGCGGGCCCTGACGCGCGGCTTGAAGGCGCGGCCGGGTTCCGGCGAGCGCCGCAGCACCGGATGGACGATCGGCTCCTTGGCGCTGAAGGCATGCGCCTTCAGCATCGCGAAATAGTTCGGATAGGCATAGCCATTGTTCATCCGCAGCCACTCCTCGCGGCGCTCGCGAAACAGTTTCGGCAGCCGGTACCAGGCAACCGTCGGGCTCTTGTGATGAACGAAGTGCAGGTTGTTGTTGAGGAACAGGAAGGAGAGCGGAGAGCGCTCGACGATCACGGTCCGCCCTTCCGGATGCTCCGACCACTGGTGTTCGGCATAGGTGCGGATCGAGATCAGCGACTGGCCGAGCCAGACTGGAACCAGGATATAGAGCCAGAGCGGAATCCCGAAGCCGAAGGTCACGATCGGCACCACCAGGGCGAGGCCGATGGCGTGCAGCAGCCAGGCATTTCGGATCGCCTTGTCGCCGGCGACGATCTGCTTGGCATCGTCGATGAAGAAGCCGACCGAGGACAGCCACGGTCCGAGAATGAAGCGGCCGACCATGGTGTTGTTGATCTTGAGCAGCAGTTTCATCGCCGGTGGCAGGTCGTCATGCATCCACAGCGCCTGATAGTAGCTCTCCGGATCGTCCAGCGGATCTGTCAGCCGCTCGTCGGCATGGTGGCGCAGATGGATCGTCTTGAAGCGGCGGAACGGCCAGACCATGCCGATCGGCAGGAAGACGAAGGCTTCGTTGATCCTGGCGTTGCGAGTCGGATGGCCGTGCAGCACTTCGTGCATCAGCGAGGATTGCAGCGCGGCGGTCAGCGCAAAGATAGCGAGCGCAAGAAGCGGGTAGGATGGCCAGAGAAGGAAGCCGGTGGCAAGCCAGGTGCCGTAGCACAACAGGGTGAGAAAGACTGTCGGCCATTCTATGGCCGGTGCGCTGCTACGTCTCTTGCTTATGCTCGTCATGCTATCGACCACTGCCTTCCAGTCGCCGGAACCACTGTGATTCCTGACAGCATTGTGTCAGTAGCCTGCCGTTGCCGCAACGCGACAATGCGCACAAACTGTTGCGAATGCGCATTTTTAGCTGCATGTGTTATACATTGTAAACAAAGTTGGGGATTCATTTACGCTTGAGGCATCATTGAGGCGGCATTGGCGCAAATTTTTCCTCTTCAGAACGGGAGCAATGCGATGGACAAGCGCGATCTGTCGACCCTCTTCAGGGATCGCCTGAAATTGCTCTTGACACGGTCCGATCTCAACCAGTCGGCCTTCGCGACGGCGGTCGGCATCGACCGCTCGGCGCTGTCGCAGCTGCTGTCCGGCGCCTCGACGCGGCTGCCCCGCGCCGAGACGCTCCTCAACATCGCCGCCGAGTTCAAGGTGTCGCTCGACTGGCTGCTGGGTCTTAGCCAGGACGAGGGCGTCACGGGCGAAATCCGCGAGAGCCTGGAGATCGAGGAGGCGCCCGACGGCTTTGATCGCACCCTGCTGGCCAAATGGCATGCAGAGGCTGCAGGCACCAAGATCCGCTACGTGCCTGCCGGCATCCCCGACCTGCTGCGCACCGAGGCGCTCGTTGAATACGAGGCCGGCATCACCAACAAGAGCCGCGAGGCGCAGGCGGGCGAAACGCAATACCGCATCGACTACACCAGACGGCCGGAGACCGACATGGAGGTCTGCATGCCGCGCCATACGCTGGAGATCTTCGCGCGCGGGCTTGGCGTCTGGGATCGTTTCCCCGAGGCCGACCGCCGCCGGCAATTGCTGCACATGGCGGCGCTGCTCGACGACCTCTATCCGACCTTCCGCTTGTTCCTCTATGACGGGCGCATGCGCTACTCGATCCCCTACACCATCTTCGGCCCCTATCGCGCCGCGATCTACGTCGGCGACATGTATCTGGTGCTCAACGCGACCCAACCGGTCCGGACGCTCACCAGCCATTTCGACAATCTGATCCGCGCCGCCGACATCAACGCGCACGAGGCGGCGAGCTTCACGCAGAAGCTGGCCGGCATGTCGTTCCCGTCAGGCTCAGTTTGAACGCCATCGGGATGCGCAAATTCATTGACTGGACATAAAGACTTCTTTATATCGTTATTCGAATTCCCGAACGAAAGCCAAAGCCATGACCGCGACCAATCCGATCGACGCACTGCTTGCTGAAAAGGGCGTGCTCCTGGCCGACGGCGCCACCGGCACCAACCTGTTCGCCATGGGCCTCGAGGCCGGCGAAGCACCGGAACTGTTGAACGAGACGGCTCCGCAAACCATCGCCAGCCTGCACCAGAACTTCGTCGATGCCGGCGCTGATATCATCCTGACCAACTCCTTCGGCGGCACCCGTCACCGGCTGAAACTGCATCATGCGCAGGACCGCGTGCGTGAGTTGAACAAGCGCGCCGCCGAGATCGCCCGCTCCGTCGCCGACAAGGCCGGCCGCAAGGTCATCGTCGCCGGCTCGGTCGGCCCGACCGGCGAGCTTCTGGTGCCGCTCGGCGCCATGACCTATGACGAGGCGGTCGATGCCTTCGCCGAGCAGATCGAAGGTCTCAAGGCCGGCGGCGCCGAAGTCGCCTGGATCGAGACGATGTCGGCGCCGGACGAGATTCGCGCTGCGGCAGAAGCCGCGATCCGCGCCGGATTGCCCTACACCTATACCGGCTCCTTCGACACCGCCGGCCGCACCATGATGGGGCTGCTGCCGAAGGACATCCACGGCGTCGTCGACGGGCTGACGCAGGCTCCGCTCGGCGTCGGCGCCAATTGCGGCGTCGGCGCCTCGGACATCCTCGCCTCTCTGCTCGACATGACCGAGGCCAAGCCGGAGGCCACGGTAATCGTCAAAGGCAACTGCGGGATTCCGGAATTCCGCGGCGCCGAAATCTATTATTCCGGCACGCCCGAACTGATGGCCGACTATGTCAGGCTGGCGGTCGATGCCGGCGCGAAGATCGTTGGCGGCTGCTGCGGCACCTCGTTCGCCCACCTCGCCGCCATGCGCAAGGCGCTCGACGCGCACACCAAGTCGGCGCGCCCGACGGTCGAGACGATCGTCGAGCGCATCGGCCCGATGCGCAACAAGATAGCAAGTGCTGGAGAAGTCGGCGAAGGCCGCCGCGAGCGTCGGCGCAGCCGCGCCTGACGCTGTTGCGCTTTACTCGCTGTTTTCGGCGTAGCGCGACAGCGCAGTATTGAGATCGGTACCGGCGCCGTTCTGGGTATCGCTGCCCATCGTCATCAATGCGCCCGACGCGCGCGGGTCACTGATCTGTTCGAGCATCACGCGGAAACGATCGTTGTTCAGTGCGGAAAGCGCGGTTTTGCGGGCCGAGTCGACGTCATTCCTGATGCGCGTTGCATCCGCGGAGGCGGCAGACGATTCCCGCGCCGGCGCGCTGCTCGCCGTCTGCGTGACGTTCCCGTTGATCGAAATATGCACTGCAAGCCCCTCAACCCTCTATGAGCAATGACTAACAGGAGGTCATTGCAATGAGGTTCCGGAAAAGCCACGCAATTTAACGATCAGCAGAAAGGCCGGCGGTTTCCCAGCCGGCCTTGCGTTCAATCCGGACGACGTCCTATTTGCCGCCGAGCGACGAGGCCAGGCGCACAAGCGAGAGGAATTCGGCCCGGTAGCCGAACGGGTCGGCGCCGCGCGCGGCGTTGGCGATCTCCTGGATGCGATCGTAGCCGAAATTCGCCGTCTGGTCCTCGTCGCGCAGCTTCTGGCCGAAGGCGGCGACCGCGACCGAGAAGCGTTGGTCGACGCCGGCTTCGTCGAAGGACGGCACCTCGTTGGCCGTGGTCACCGGCGTGGTGATCAGCTTCGAGACGTCCTCGTTCGGCAGCTTGTAGCGGATCTTGACGAAGGCGTATTCGTCGGCATTGGCAACGCCGCCATTGTCGACCTTGGCCTGGCCGTAGCGCAGCGGATCGACCTGCTCGGCGCCGCTGCCCTTCGGCGTGATCTCGTAGATCGCCGTCACCGAATGGCCGGAGCCGATATCGCCGGCATCGACGCGGTCATTGTTGAAGTCCTCACGCTTGAGCGCGCGGGTTTCATAGCCGACGAGGCGATACTCCGAGACCTTGGCCGGGTTGAACTCGACCTGGATCTTGACGTCCTTGGCGATGGTGAACAGCGTCGAGGACGCATCCTCGACCAGCACTTTCTCCGCCTCGGCCAGCGTGTCGATATAGGCCGCCGTGCCGTTGCCGTTCTGGGCGATGGTCTGCATCATCTGGTCGTTCAAATTGCCTTGGCCGAAGCCGAACACCGACAGGAAGACGCCGGTCTTGCGTTCCTTCTCGATCAGTTGCTTGAGGTCGTTGTCATCGGTCTGGCCGACATTGAAGTCGCCGTCGGTGGCAAGCATCACCCGGTTGATGCCGTCCTTGACGAAGGACTGCTGGGCAAGCTTGTAGGCTTCCTTGATGCCGGCTTCGCCGGCCGTCGATCCGCCTGGCTCGAGATTGTCGATCGCCGAAAGGATCTTCTGCTTTTCCGTCGCCTTTGTCGGCATCAGCACCGTGCCGGCATTGCCGGCATAGGTGACGATGGAGACGGTATCGTCGGCCTTGAGCTTGCTCACCAGCAGCCGGAAGGCCGACTTCAGCAGCGGCAGCTTGTCCGGCTCGTCCATCGAGCCCGACACGTCGATCAGGAAGACCAGGTTGGCCTTCGGCTGCTCGGCCGGCTTCTCGTCGAAGCCCTTGATCGCGACATGCATCAGCTTGGTGCGCTCGTTCCACGGCGTCGGCATGACACTGACCGTGGAATTGAACGGCGTCGAAGCCGAGTCCGGACCCTTCCAGTCATAGGGGAAGTAATTGATCATCTCCTCGACCCGCACCGTGTCCGGGTCTGGCAGGGCTCCTTCCTTCAGCGAGCGCCGCACGAAGGAATAGGAGGCCGTGTCGACATCGATCGAGAAGGTCGAGACCGGGTCCTGGGCGGTCGCATGCACCGGATTGGTCTTGAAGGTCTCGATGCGGTCGCGGTTTTCCTCCTTCTCCTGCATCTGGTCGGCAGGCATGGGCGCCGGCTGCACCATCAGCTTGGAATCGGCGACGGCGCCGGCCGGCATCTCTGCGGACTTCATGGCGGTGGCCGGCGCCTGGGCATTCGCGCGTCCGCCGGCGGCCAGTTGGTCAACCTCCGCGGGTGCCGGTGGCGGCGCAGGCCGTGCCTCCGGTACCTGCTTGGCATAGTCCTTCAGCGCCCCGTATTCCTGCCTTGTCTGGTCGTCTGATCGGCTCAATTCCGTTTTCGGCGGCGACGCCGGCGCGTACAGCGCCTCATCCTCGACACGCCGTTCGCTGTCGGCGTCGGCCTTCTTTTCCTTGGCGGGTGCCGCGGCCAGCGGTTGATTGGTCGCAATCTGGTTTGGCACCGGCTTCAGCGCCGCCGGCTTGTCGGCCACCGTCTCGGTGACCTTGCCGTTGCCACCGATAACGGGCGGCTGTTCCTTCAACATCTGAAACGTGGCGTAGCCGGCGATAGGCAGCGCGACCAGCGCGGTGATCGCCGGCGTGGCAATGAGTTTCCGTTGCATGATCTCTCTCCAGAGCATGTGTGCTCGCTCCGTGAGACGAAGACCTGCTGTCGGTCCTTGGGTGGCGACCGAAATTTTTTCTTCCTCCATGTCGAAAGCCTGCATCGCCGCGGCAAACGCACGGGCTTTCGCCTCGCCGTCAGGCGCCGGCACGGCGAGGTCGCGCAGCCTTTCGAGTTCGTTGTCGTCGACCATGGTCACACTTCCCCGGCTGAACGCATGAGCACCTTCAGCCGTTTCTTCGCTTCATGGATGTGCCAGGAAACCGTCGTCTCCGAGATCGCCATCACCTCCGCCGCGGCGGCGTGATTGAGCCCCTCGCCATAGACGAGCAACACCGCGTCGCGCTGCTTGTCCGGCAGCATCCGCACCGCCACCCACAGCGCCTCGGCCGGATCGTGGGTTTCCGCTCCGCCCTCGCCCGCAATCAGGGTGTAGGTGCCGTAGGCTTCGGTCTTGGCGCTGTCGCGGGCACGCTTCCTCATCATATCGCGCGCCGCATTGAGCGTCATGGCGTAGAGCCAGGTGGTGAAGGCGCCGCTGCCCTGATAGTCGCGGATCGCCTTGCCGAGCCGTACGCAGACGTCCTGGGCGATGTCCTCGGCATCCGCCTTGCGGCCGCACCAGCGATAGGCGGCACGATAGACGAAGCCATAGTGCCTTTCGACTAGTCTGCCGAAAGCCCCTCTGTCTCCGCCCCTCGCCCGCCCGATCAGTTCGGCATCGGGGGCTTCGCTGTCGTCCAGCATCATCGCCGTCATTTGCTTGTTGGACGAAGGCTAATGACCAATCCTTGGGGCGATGGAAAGATTTTTTTGTGGCGCATATCCCTTCTCCCCGTTCAAGGGGAGAAGGTGCCCGAATGGCGGATGAGGGGCGGCGCCGCCGCCTCGAGACGATGGCTCAGCCCAATGCCTCACCGAAAAACGTCGTCAACCGCTTCCAGTGACGCTCGGCGCCGGCTTCATCATAGGCGGTATGATCCGATACGCACCAGCCATGGCCGGACCCGACATAGTTCTCGATCACATGGTCGACCTCGGCCACGCGCAGCGCTTCCGCCAGTCGTGCCGATTGCTCGGGCGGAAAGCTGCGATCGATGCCGGCAACGCCGACATAGACGCGCGCCTTGATCGCTGCCGCCTTGCGATGCGGACTGTCGGCGGCATCGCTGGCAAGATTGCCGCCATGGAAGCTTGCAGCAGCGCCAATGCGGTCCGGATAGGACGCCGCAGCGTTCAGCGCACGGGCTCCGCCCATGCAGTAGCCGACGACGCCGACCGGTCCCCCAATGCCCTCGGCAGAGAGCGTGTCGAGGAAAGCCTCGCTATCGCGGATCGTCATCTCCTGCGTCGTGCCGGTCAACAGTGCCATCAATCTGGTCTTGGTTTCCTCTACCGCGAATGCCGTCTTGGCATCGAATGGTCCATACGGCGCATTGCGATAGAAGAGATCGGGCACCAGCACGGCGTAGCCCTCTCCAGCAAGCCGCTCCGCCATCTCGTCCAGCGCAAGGCGCGGTCCGAAGGCGTCCATATAGAGGATGACGCCAGCCTTGGCCGTGGTGGACGGCCGGAACAGCCGGGCCTTCGCCTTGCCGTCCTTGGTCTGAATCTCGATGTCGTTTCTCGCCATGCTTCGCTCCGTTGGCTATCGCGGGATAGATATCGACGCGAGGCGGTTCGGCAAGACAATTCCGGAGCCCGCCTTTCAAGATTCCGTGCGGACGGCGGCCCTCACCTCATAGGCGAGCAAAGGCGGCCATATGAAAGGCCTGGACATCGGCTGGATAGCGATAGCCGGTGCCGTAAGGACAGGCGTTGCGGTCGAGACAGCCGCCGGTCCGGCACAGCTTGCCCGTCGGCCCGCGCACATGGCCGAGACAGTCCGCATGCGCAAAGCCTTGCACGGTGTAGGCGTCGACGGGACAGGATTTCATGCAGGGTTTGTCGGCACATGCATCGCAAAGGTGAATCGCTGCATCAACGTCGGGGATCGCAATCGCCTCTTCGAACAGCAGCGCGCCACGATAGGCGTGCCACAGCCCATACTCCGGATGCATCAGGATGCCGAGCGGCGACGGCTTCAGCCCCTCCGCCCGCATCGCCCATTGCTGGAACGGCAGATAGGGGCGGTCGGATGGCGACACAGCGCGCGCGCCGAATGTTTCCGCGACCGAGCCGATCACCTCGCGCGACCATGTGTCGAGCGGATTGGCGATGGATTGCGGTTGCTTCCCTCGCCAGCGCTGGAAATGCGGCCAGGGCGCTGCGCCCGCCTGCCCGACCAGTAGAGCCGAGCTGGCACGGCGACCCGAAATACCCTCAGGGGCAGCCTCGCTCTGAGCGAAACTGAAACCGCCACGAAGGATCAGGCCCTCGGCAGCCAGCACGGCCGCGATCTTCTCAGCCGTGCCGCGCGAAAAAGTCATCCCTTTCGGTCCGGCTCGGAGAACGCGCTCCGCCAGACTTCCTTGTGGATGATGTCGGCCACTTTAGCCCGGCCTGACTCGGGCTCCTTTCAAGTGAAGGCGTCGGCCATCGACCCCTTCTTCTTGGCGATGAAGTCCTTCAGCGCCTCGTCGATCGCCGGATCGAGATACGGCGCCTCATAGCTTTCCAGCCAGCGGCGCGCGAGTTCGTTGGCGCGCTGCGGCGCGGTCTTTTCGCCCTCGGCCAGCCACTGCTCGTAGGAATTGTTGTCGGCGATGCTGGAGCGGTAGAAGGCCGTCTGGAAGTTCGCCTGCGTGTGATCGCAACCGAGATAGTGGCTGCCTGGACCGACCTGACGGATGGCGTCCATCGCCTGGCCGTTCTCCGACAGGTCGACGCCTTCGGCAAACTTCTGCTGCATGCCGAGCTGGTCGATGTCCATCATGAATTTCTCGTAGCAGGAGGCGAGACCACCCTCGAGCCAGCCAGCCGAGTGCAGCACGAAATTGGTGCCGGCCAGGATCGTCGAGTTGAGCGTGTTGGCGCTTTCATAGGCCGCCTGCGCATCCGGGACCTTCGAGGCGCAGAGCGAGCCGCCGGTGCGGAACGGCAGGCCGAGCCGGCGGGCGAGCTGTGCGGCGCCATAGGAGACCAGCGACGGTTCCGGCGTGCCGAAGGTCGGGGCGCCCGACTGCATCGAGATCGACGAGGCGAAGGTGCCGAACAGCACCGGCGCGCCGGGCTTGATCAGCTGCGTGAACGAAGCGCCGGCGAGCACTTCGGCCAGAACCTGGGTCAGCGTTCCGGCGACCGTTACCGGGCTCATCGCGCCGGCCAGGATGAACGGCGTGACGATGCAGGCCTGGTTGTGGCGCGAATAGACTTTCAGCGCACCCAGCATGGTCTCGTCGAACACCATGGGCGAGTTGGCGTTGATCAGGCTGGTGAGCACCGTGTTGTTTTCGACAAAGTCGTCGCCGAACACGAGCTTGGCCATCGCCACCGTGTCCTCGGCCCGCTCCGGCGCGGTCACCGATCCCATGAACGGTTTGTCGGAATAGCGGATATGGCTGTAGACCATGTCGAGGTGGCGCTTGTTGACCGGCACGTCGACCGGCTCGCACACCGTGCCGCCGGAATGGTGGATCGACGGCGCCATATAGGCGAGCTTCACGAAGTTCTGGAAGTCCTCGATCGTGGCGTATCGGCGCTTGCCGTCGAGGTCGCGCACGAAGGGCGGGCCGTAGACCGGCGCGAACACCGTCCCATTGCCGCCGATCTGAACCGAGCGCTCGGGATTGCGCGCATGCTGGGTGTAGATCGAAGGCGCGGTCTTCAGCAGCGAGCGGCACAGCCCTTTCGGGAAATGCACGCGCTCGCCCTTGACGTCGGCGCCGGCCTCCTTCCACAGCGCGAGCGCCTCGGCGTCATCGCGGAAGATGATGCCGATTTCTTCCAGCACCGTGTCGGTGTTCTTCTCGATCAGCGCCAGGCCTTCCTCGTTGAGGACCTCATAGACGTTGATCTTGCGCTTGATGTAGGTGAGCTGGGTGCCCGGGCCGCCGCCAGAGCGGGCCGCCCGGCGCGCCGCCGCGCCACTGCCGGCGCCGCGTCCGCGTCTGCCGCTCGACGGCTCCTGCTCGACTGCCGCGTTCTCGCTCATGATCGTTCTTCCCTGAAAATTGGTCTGACTGAATTGCGCCTGCGGCCGCAAGCCGCCGCTTCTCGCCGGATCGTAGCCATGCACCCTATTCGAAACGGCCAGCCAGCGCCAACGCCTGTCGCAAAATCGACAAGAAAACCAATAGATTTCCAGTCGCTTTCCTTTTGCGGGAGGTCGCAAATCAGCTATGGAGACCTTGCCCTCGCGGGTTAGGTATTGGCGCATCGATTTTTAGGCTGCCGCAATCGTTCCGAGCAGCAAGGAGCCCGAGAAAAAATGTCCGACGACGAGATCATCCTTTCCGAGCTTTCCGACGAGGAACTTGTGCAGCAGATGCACGACGACCTCTATGACGGGCTTAAGGAAGAGATCGAGGAAGGCACCAACATCCTTCTCGAGCGCAACTGGGCGCCCTACAAGGTTTTGACCGAGGCGCTGGTCGAAGGCATGCGCATCGTCGGCGAGGATTTTCGCGACGGCATCCTGTTCGTGCCGGAAGTGCTGCTCTCGGCCAACGCCATGAAGGCCGGCATGGCCATCCTGCGCCCGCTGCTCGCCGCCACCGGCGCGCCGAAGCAGGGCAAGATGGTCATCGGCACCGTCAAGGGCGACATCCACGACATCGGCAAGAACCTCGTCGGCATGATGATGGAAGGCGCCGGCTTCGATGTTATCGACCTCGGCATCAACAACGCGGTCGAGAAGTACCTCGACGCCATCGAACAGCACCAGCCCGACATCATCGGCATGTCGGCGCTGCTCACCACCACCATGCCCTACATGAAGGTCGTCATCGACACGATGAAGGAAAAGGGCATCCGCGACGACTATGTCGTGCTGGTCGGCGGCGCGCCGCTCAACGAGGAATTCGGCAAGGCGGTCGGCGCCGACGCCTATTGCCGCGACGCGGCGGTGGCCGTCGAGACCGCCAAGGATTTCATGAAGCGCAAGCACAATGTGCGCGCTTCCGCCTGATCAAAGGCATCAGGAGGATCGAAAAAAAGCCGCGCCTTGCAGCGCGGCTTTTTTGTTACCAGATGATGGTGAAGGCTGAAGATCAGTTGACAGTGTCTTTGACCGCCCTTGCCGTCGATTTGACATCCTTGCCGACGCCCCGAATGGTGTTGGCGCAGGCGGTGAGTGCCAGCGCGCAGGCAAGGATGGCGATCGGCGCGATCCGTAGCAGTTTCATGGACGGTGTCTCCCTAGACAGTTACTAGCCCCCAAAGCGAAAGCCGGCTCATTTGGTCAAAACGCCAAAAACGAAACCGAATCAAACAGACAGGCTGCTCGTCATCGCCTGCGGAATGATTGCGCGCGAAGTTTTGGCCGTCAAGGAACAGCTCAATCTCGGCCATCTCGATCTGACCTGCCTGCCGGCCGAGTTTCACTTCTATCCAGACCGCATCGCGCCGGCCATGGACAAGGCGATCGAGGAGGCCAAAGCGGAAGGGTATCGGCACATCTTCGTCGGCTATGCCGATTGCGGTACCGGCGGCTTGCTCGACGGCGTCATCGCGAAGCACGGCGTCGAACGCATGGCCGGACCGCATTGCTTCGCCTTCTATCAGGGCATGGACGCCTACGCGAAGGTCGCCGACGACGACATGATGTCGTTCTACATGACCGACTTCCTCTGCCGCCAGTTCGATGCCTTCTTCATGAAGCCGCTCGGCCTCGACCGGCATCCGGAACTGATCAAGGACTATTTCGGCAACTACGAGAAGCTGGTCTATCTCGCCCAGACCGATGATCCGGAGCTCGACAAGGTCGCCGAAAAAGCAGCCGCTCTGCTCGGCTTGACCTATGAGCGCCGCCCGACCGGCTATGGCGATCTAACGGGCGAACTGGCGCGGGTAGCCACGGCTGGCTGAAGTGCCGGCAGAGGGGGAAGTTGGATGATTGCTCGGTCGCTGCTTCTGTCTTTGGGCATAGGTCTCTGCTCAATCGCGCCGGCCCATGCCGACGGCGAGGTGCAGAAGCTGATCACCGCCGCCGACAAGGCCCGGCTCGACAAATACGGTGAGACGCGCAAGGCCGCCCTTGATGAGGCGAAGGCCGGCGATCCGGCCGAGGTCAAGCAGCTCGACGCGCTGCTGGCAAAACCGCTTGTCGCATTCTCCGACAAGGACCTGACCGGCAACTGGAAATGCCGCACCATCAAGGTGGGTGGTTTGAGTCCGCTCGTCATCTACGGTTGGTTCAAGTGCAAGGTGAGCGACGACGGCTCCGGCTGGAAGCTGGAGAAGACCACAGGCTCGCAGCGCACGACTGGGCGGTTCTTTGACGACAACGAAAAGCGCGCCATCTATCTCGGCTCATTCTCCGTCAATGACGACAAGGCCAAGCCCTACGGCAGTGGTCCCGAAAGCGACCAGGTCGGCTATGCCTTCCGCAACAGCGCCACAGAATGGCGCATCGAATTCCCGGCGCCTTACTATGAATCGAAGCTCGACATCATGGAGCTCAAGCGCTGACCCTACGGGTAACGCGCTCCCGGCTCACCAAGGATTAACCGGCGCGCCCTAGCATCCCGCTCAATCTGTTGAGAGCGGATCCTTGCATGGCAGCGTCGGAAATCAGTTCGCGACCGGTCGTGGTCGTCACCGAAGGCGGTCCGCACATCTGGTCCATCGTCAACGCCATCGCCGATCATGTCGGCCCCGTCAGCGTCATCCTCGAAGCCCCTGAATCGAAAAAGAAATTGCTGATCGGGCGCGCGCGACGCCAGGGCTGGATCTCAGCCGCGGGCCAGTTGGGGACGATGGTGCTGACCAGGCTCGGAAAACGCTTCCTAGCCGGTCATGCCGCGCAGATGATCGCTGACGAGAAGCTCGACACAGAACCGCGGCAGAGCCAGGCGATCGTCCATGTCCCTTCGGCTAACGGACCGGAATGCCTTGACGTGATCGGGAAGATCAAGCCGGGCGTCGTGCTGCTGGCCGGCTGCCGGCTGCTGTCGAAGAATACGCTGGCAAAGATCCCCTGCCCGGTCCTCAACTATCATGCCGGCATCACCCCGAAATATCGCGGCATGAATGGCGGCTACTGGGCGCTGGCTTCAGGCGAGCCTGAGAATTTCGGCACCACCGTGCATCTGGTTGATGCCGGTGTCGACACGGGCGGCGTGCTGAAGCAGGCGCGCGGGCGCCCCAAACCCGGTGATACGATCTCCAGCTACGCGCTGCGCCAGGCGGCGTTTTCGCGCAGCATCTGTATCGAAGCAGTGAGCGATGCGCTGGCCGGAACGCTGGAAACCATCGATCCCGGCCTGCCGTCGAAGCAATGGTATCACCCGACGGTCTGGTCCTATCTCTGGACCGGGCTGACCAAGCGCGTCTGGTAATTGGCCGGCGACAGATTCCGGCATTCGCTTTGCGGCGTTCGCAGCGTCGCTTTTGAATGCCCGCGCGTCGTCCCATAACAAGCGGCCCAAGGGCGCATGCGGCAATGCTCGCACCATCAAGGAGTTGAGAATTCATGGCCGATCTGATCGTCGTCTACTGGCGCGACATTCCTGCCCAGGTCATCGTCCGGAAGGGCCGGCAGAACGCCAAGCGCGAACTGCCGCTGCGTTTCACCGAGGCGATCGACATGTGCGCCATGCGCACCGGCGCCGGCGGCACCGATGACTATCTTGCCGAATGGCGCAAGGCCGATCCGATTCCGGTCAGCGACGACATCGAGGCCGAGGTCGAGAAGGCCTTTCACGAGCTCGACACGAAATACGACCGCGAGCGGCTGGTCGCTCTGGTCAAGGCGGGCGGAAAAGAAAATGTCTGAGAAAGAGCCGGCGGTTACCCAGGCCACACTGGTCAAGAAGGCAGCGCCGAAGTCCGACTACAAGCCGGCCGACGTCTCGCCGCAGCGGCGCGTCCAGCGGTCTTTCGCCGTCAGGCTGTGGTCGATCCGGCACTCGCGACTGCTGGAATGGTTCTACAGCAGGTTCGCCGACGTCTTTTTGCTGCTGCATCCCTTGTGGAAAGGCCTCGGCTACGGCCGCGTCGAAGCTCCGGTCAAATTCGTCGAGAAGCGCGTCAAGGGCTTCATGTTCGACTGCCGCATGTGCGGACAATGCGTGCTGTCCTCGACCGGCATGTCCTGCCCGATGAACTGCCCCAAGCAACTGCGCAACGGGCCCTGCGGCGGCGTGCGCGCCAATGGCAATTGCGAGGTCGAACCGAACATGCCCTGCGTCTGGGTCAAGGCCTGGGAAGGCTCGCGCAACATGGTCAATGGCGACAAGATCCTCGACGTGCAGAAGCCGGTCGACCAGTCGCTGCGCGAAACATCGGCCTGGCTTCGGGTGACGGCGCAAGCGGCCGCTGCCCGCGAGCCTGCCCCGAACACGCCGAAGGCCGGAGCCTCCGCATGACCGCCCGCCAGCGCGACGAAAACCCGGCGGGCATCCACCTGCCGCTCGATCCCCAGCCCGGCCATTCCTCGCGCGGCCGGCTGGAACGCGTGCTGCGCCGCGGCGAGTTCGCGGTGACGACCGAGCTCAACCCGCCCGACAGCGCCGATCCGGAGGATGTCTACAATCGCGCCAAGATCTTCGACGGCTGGGTCGATGCCATCAACGCCGTCGATGCCTCGGGCGCCAACTGCCACATGTCCTCAGTCGGGATCTGCGCGCTGCTGACGCGCATGGGTTATGCCCCGATCATGCAGATCGCCTGCCGCGACAAGAACCGCATCGCCATCCAGGGCGACGTGCTCGGCGGCGCGGCGATGGGCGTCGCCAACATGCTGTGCCTCACCGGCGACGGCGTGCAGGCCGGCGACCAGCCGGGTGCCAAGCCGGTGTTCGATCTCGATTCCATGTCGCTGCTCGAAACCATCCGCATCATGCGCGACAACGGCAAGTTCCTGTCCGGCCGCAAGCTCACGACGCCGCCGCAGGTCTTCCTGGGTGCGGCCGTCAATCCCTTCGCGCCGCCCTTCGATTTCCGCCCGATCCATCTCGGCAAGAAGATCGCCGCCGGCGCGCAGTTCGTGCAGACGCAATATTGCTTCGACGTGCCGATGTTCAAAACCTTCATGCAGAAGGCGCGGGACCTGGGACATACAGAAAAAGTCTTCGTCCTGTGCGGTGTCGGGCCGCTGGCTTCCGCCAAGACGGCGAAATGGATCCGCTCGAACGTGCCTGGCATCCACATCCCCGATGCGATCATCAAGCGGCTGGAAGGCGCTCAGGATCAGAAGAAGGAAGGCAAGCAGCTCTGCATCGACATCATCAACGAGGTGAAGGAAATCCCGGGCGTCGCCGGCATCCATGTGATGGCCTATCGCCAGGAGGAGTATGTCGCCGAGATTGTCGATGAATCGGGCGTGCTGAAGGGCCGCCAGCCCTGGAAGCGCGAGGTCCGTCGCGACGACCAGCTGGTTGCCGAGCGGCTCGACCACATATTGCACGACGAGATTACCGAAACCCAGGTGGACATGGTGAAGACCGCGCATTGACGGCGCGGCTCGCACGCATTCGCTTGAACGAAATCAGATAACGATATAAAGAACTCTTTATATCCCGACGGAGAGATCGCATGACCCGCACCATTGTCGCCTCGGCGACCCGAGAAATCGTTATCGGCTTCGATCAGCCCTTTTGCGTGATCGGCGAACGCATCAACCCGACCGGCCGCAAGAAGCTTGCCGCCGAGATGGTGGCCGGCAATTTCGAGACCGTGATCAAGGACGCGCTGGAACAGGCCGCCTGCGGCGCAACCATGCTCGACGTCAACGCCGGCGTCACCTCGGTCAACCCGAATGAGACGGAGCCAGGTTTGCTGGTGCAGACGCTGGAGATCGTGCAGGGCCTGGTCGACCTACCGCTGTCGATCGACTCGTCCGTCACCGCGGCGATCGAGGCCGGACTGAGGGTCGCCAAGGGCCGCCCGCTGGTCAACTCCGTCACCGGCGAGGAAGAGAAGCTCGAGGCCATCCTGCCGCTGGTCAAGAAATACAACGTCCCGGTCGTCGCCATCTCCAACGACGAGACCGGCATCTCGATGGATCCGGATGTCCGCTTCGCCGTCGCCAAGAAGATCGTCGAGCGCTGCGCCGACCATGGCATTCCCGCCCACGACGTCGTCGTCGACCCGCTGGTGATGCCGATCGGCGCGCTGGGCGATGCCGGCCGCCAGGTGTTCGCGCTGCTGCGCCGCCTGCGCGAGGAGCTCAAGGTCAACACCACCTGCGGCCTCTCCAACATCTCTTTCGGCCTGCCGCACCGCCATGGTATCAACGCCGCCTTCATTCCGATGGTGATTGGCGCCGGCATGACCTCGGCGATCATGAACCCGGTCCGCCCGCAGGAAATGGAAGCCGTGCGCGGCGCCAACGTGCTCAACGGCACCGACGAGAACTGCACCAACTGGATCCGCACCTACAAGGACTATAAGCCGGCCGAAGGCGGCCACGCGGTTGCCGCTCCCGTTGCCGTCACCGCCCCTGGCGATGGCGCAGCCGCCGGCGGCCGCCGCCGCGGTGGCCGTGAAGCCCGCATGGCCAGGGGGTAAGCGCGCAATCGTGAGCCGCACCGCAAACAACGCTGGTCCGGTCGCATCGCAGATGCGGTCGGACAAGTCTGCTTTGCGCTCAGGCGGTGCCCACGATCGCGTCGAACACCGCCATACCCGCCCAAGACCCAAAGATGCCGGTCACACCGCCGACGATGAAATCATCGTCATAGGCGGGCCAGTAGGCGTGGAGCAGCAGCGTTCCGACGATTGCGCCGAGAATTCCGGTCGCCAGGTATTGCGGGTTGCGCAGCCACGGACCTTTGAGCACGCGCACCATGGTGAAAGCGGTGAAGACGGCGGACAGCAGCAGATCCGACATGGTTGGCCCCTGGACCAACGTACACTCCACCCAACAGTGAAACGATCCGTTAAACGGCATCGGCAATTGCCATCGAGATTCGTGCCAGCATGAACCCGCCTGCCAACATCACCGATCCGCTTGTGCTGTTCATGCCGTCCGGCAAGCGCGGACGGTTTCCGGTCGGCACACCGGTCCTCGATGCCGCGCGCCAGCTCGGCGTCTATGTCGAGAGCGTGTGCGGCGGACGCGCCACCTGCGGGCGCTGCCAGATCGAGGTGCAGGAAGGCAACTTCGCCAAGCACAAGATCGTCTCCTCCAACGATCACATCTCGCCCAAGGGTGCCAAGGAAGAGCGCTACGAGCGCGTGCGCGGCCTGCCCGAGCGTCGCCGCCTCTCCTGCTCGGCGCAGATCCTCGGCGACCTCGTCATCGATGTCCCGCAGGATACGGTCATCAACGCCCAGACCATCCGCAAGGATGCCGACACCAGGGTCATCGCCCGCGATACGGCGATCCGCATGTGCTATGTCGAGATCGAAGAGCCCGACATGCACAAGCCGCTCGGCGACCTCGACCGGCTCAAGATCGCGCTGATGAAGGACTGGGGTCTTCAGAACCTCGAATTCGACTTCTATCTGCTGCCGCAGGTGCAGGGCATCCTGCGCAAGGGCAACTGGACCGCGACGGCCGCCATCCACAAGGATGCCGACAGCGACATCGCGCGCGTCATAGCGCTGTGGCCCGGCCTCAAGAACGAGGCCTACGGTCTTGCCTGCGATATCGGCTCGACCACCATCGCCATGCATCTGGTGTCGCTGCTGTCGGGCCGCGTCGCCGCCTCCTCCGGTACCTCCAATCCGCAGATCCGCTTCGGCGAGGATCTGATGAGCCGCGTCTCCTACGTGATGATGAATCCGGACGGCCGCGAAGGCATGACGGTCGCCGTGCGCGAGGCGGTTTCCAGCCTTGTCGACAAGGTCTGCGCCGAAGGCAACGTCCAGCGCGCCGACATTCTGGATTCGGTGTTCGTCGGCAATCCGATCATGCACCACCTGTTCCTCGGCATCGATCCGACCGAACTCGGCGGCGCGCCTTTCGCGCTGGCCGTCTCCGGCGCGGTGCGTATCAAGGCCTCTGACATCGGCCTGAAGTTGAACCAGGGCGCGCGCCTCTACATGCTGCCCTGCATTGCCGGCCATGTCGGCGCCGACGCCGCCGCCGTCACCCTGTCGGAAGGCCCGCACCGCCAGGACGAGATGATGCTGATCGTCGACGTCGGCACCAATGCCGAGATCGTGCTCGGTAACAGGACGCGCGTGGTGGCAGCCTCCTCCCCCACCGGTCCGGCCTTCGAGGGTGCAGAGATCTCCGGCGGCCAGCGCGCCGCGCCCGGCGCCATTGAGCGCGTGCGCATCGATCCCGAGACGCTGGAGCCGAAATACCGCGTCATCGGCTCCGAACTTTGGTCCGATCAGCCGGGCTTCGCGGAAAGTGTGCAGGCAACCGGCGTCACCGGCATTTGCGGCTCCGGCATCATCGAAGTGATCGCCGAGATGTATCTGTCGGGCATCATTTCGGAAGACGGCGTCGTCGATGGTTCGATTTCGGCGCGCTCGCCGCGCATCGTCGCCAACGGCCGCACCTTCTCCTATGTGCTGAAGGAAGGCGAGCCGAAAATCACCATCACCCAGAACGACGTACGCGCCATCCAGCTCGCCAAGGCCGCGCTCTATGCCGGCACCAAGCTGTTGATGGAAAAGCAGCACGCCGAGCATGTCGATCGCATCCATTTCGCCGGCGCCTTCGGCTCCTTCATCGATCCGAAATACGCCATGGTGCTCGGGCTGATCCCCGACTGCGATCTCGACAAGGTCTCGGCCGTCGGCAACGCCGCCGGCGCCGGTGCCCGCATGGCCCTGCTCAATCGCGGCTACCGCCGCGAGATCGAGGAGACGGTGAGCCGGATCGAGAAGATCGAGACCGCGCTCGAGCCGAAATTCCAGGAGCACTTCGTCTACGCCATGGCGCTGCCCAACAAGGTCGATCCGTTCCCGAAGCTGGCGGCCGCGGTCAAGCTGCCGCCGCGCAAGGCGATGAGTGAGGATGGTTCTGTCGGCGACGCCACCCCGCGCCGACGCTCGCGCGAGGAGCGCGCGGCACGGCGCGGCCGCGAATAACGCTGTCAGCCTGACAAGCCGTTGGTCCCTGCAAGCCGCGCATCGGGCCTGCTCGCGGAGGGCGCCGAGCGCCGCCTATGCAACAACCTGATCAACGGTTCTTCCACGATCAGATAGAGCATCGCCGAGAGCGCTAGGGTCAAGACCAGAATCAGCCCGGGCTGGAGCACCATTGGCACGCCGAGCCGCAGCACGGCCCCGGTTACCACGATGCCCACCAGAACATGCCACAGATAGATCGAATAGGAGGCATCGCCCAGAAAGCTGAGCAGGGCCGTGGGGCGGAACGGCCTTGCCCGTTCGGCAAACACCGCGCCCGCCACGATCAGCATCGCCGGGACACCCCAGGCAACGACACGAGGCATTCCGGGATCGAGCAATGAACTGACTGCAAGCAGCAGAAATCCCCCGCCCAGCATCAGCAGGGCCAGTCCAAGCGAAGGCCGAACGCCTTGCAGCCAAAGGCGCCCGACAACGATGCCGGCTGCAAATTCGAGCACGATGGGATCGGTGTAGCTGCGCGCGTATCCTTGGGGCAGGAGAAAATGCAGCACGGCGATGGCAGCCAGAAAGCCGACGAGAACGCCGAACCGCCATCGTTGCCCGAGAAACAGGATCAAGGCGAAAACGACGTAGAACATCATCTCGTAGCACAGCGTCCAGCCTTGAATGACAACGGGATGCAACGCGTCCCGTTGTAGCACCGGCAAGAAGAACAGCGAGCCGACGAGGTTCTCGGCACTGAGAATATGGCCGTAGAAAAACTGCGGCTTGATCAGGATGCCGGCGGCGGTCAGCAATGTGACGATCCAGTAGACGGGCACGATGCGGGTGATCCTGCGGCCGATGAAGCGCCATGGACCAACCGGCTTGCGTGCCGTTGTCACCCACATGATGAAGCCGCTGATCACGAAGAAGACGTCGACCCCGGCAGCCCCGGTGGCGAATGGTCCGCCGAACTGCTCGCTGACGTGGAAGCAAACCACCGCGCTGGCGGCCAGGGCCCGCAGGTATTGGATGCTGTAGATGTCAGTCACAAGATACCTCGGCCGTGTCCCACGGCACTATCGCAGCGCACACATTTCTTTCTCGCACTGCACAATAACATGGCAGCCGTCGCCTGCTGTCAACCCTTTGCCTGCCTGAATACCGGCGCAGAGCCGGGAGATCGCACGTCTATACTGGTGCCGATTCTGCGGGCCGAGCGCCAGTTCCGCACGCGCAACTCATTTGCATGCAAATGTTTCCGGACCGAGCCGATCTGGAAACCGAAGCGCTGTTTTCGCGCAATCGGCTGGAAACACGCCCGGCGCATTTAAGCGTCCATCGAAGGGCCGGGCGGAAATGTCTTCAGCCGCGGCGACCTTCCGGAGGAACGACGATGTTTGAAAATCTCAGCCGCTTCGGCGTCACCATCAGGCAGGCCCATGCCAGAGGCAAGGCCATCCGCGCCCTCAACAGCCTGCCCCCGCATGTCCAGAAGGATATTGGCTGGCCGGCTTCGCCGCCGAGCGACCCGCAGGCAGCTCTTGCCTCGCTGCTCCTAGGCACCGCCCGCTGATGACCTTCGCCGACAAATGCAAGCTGCTCGGCAGGCGCCGGGGCCGCAACGTGGCCTCGGCGACCGGCGAAAACAAGCTGCGCGCCGCGCTGCTGCCAAGGCGTTGAGACGATCGCGATCGGCCAACCATCAAGGCGCCAAGGCTAAACCTTGACATTTTTGATCGAGGTACGATCTTCGCATAGCGGGGGAAAATACTCTTAGTCGGCTCTGCCGAAGTCCGTGTATCCGCATGCCCAGTTTGAAAAGCCACGTCGTCTCCTTCATCCTCCGGCATAGCCGCAAGAAGGCTTTTTCCAGCCCGGAGAACTTGCAACGCTGGATCGCCTACGCCCGCAAGACCGAGGACCACCACCCGCCGGCCCTGCTTAGGACGCGCCTGGACATCGCCGAGACCAATGTCGACGGCTTCCCGGTCTATGAAATCGCGCCGAAACCCGGCCAGCGCCGGCGCATCCTCTACATGCATGGCGGCGCCTATGTCTTTCAGATCACCGCCTATCACTGGGGCCTGATCGCCGAGATGGCGGAGCGGCTGGGCTATGGCATCACGGTGCCGATCTACCCGATCGCGCCGGAGCATGACTTCCATGACATGTTCGGCATGGTAGGCGATGTCTATCGGCGCATGCTCGAAGAGACCGAGGCCGAGGACATCATCTTCATGGGCGACTCCGCCGGCGGCAACATGGCCGTGGTGCTGACCATGATGGCGGCACAGGAAGGCCTGTCGTTGCCGTCGCGCCATGTGCTGATCTCGCCCGGGCTCGACGTGTCGCTCGCCAATCCCGAGGTCTTCGAGGCGGAACGGCAGGATCCGTGGCTGGGCATTCCGGGCGGGCTGGAGGCGGTCCGGCTTTACAGCGCCGGTTTCGATCGCAATGACTGGCACATCAGTCCCCTCTACGGAGACCTGTCGGTGCTGCCGAAGACCCTGCTTCTGACCGGCTCGCGCGATATGCTGACACCCGACAATCTGATCTTTGCAGAGAAGGCGCGCGCCGCCGGTGTCGAGGTGGAGGTCGTCCACGAGGAAGGCATGTTCCACGTTTGGCCGCTGATCGAGATGCCCGAAACCCGCCGCGCGCGCGACAGCATCGTTGCGTTCCTTGAGAGCGACCCGACACCGCGACGCAGCCATGCACCGCGCAGGACTGAAGCGGCCTTCGCAGCCGATCCCGCGCCGGCGGCCGAATAGGTCAGAACTTCCCGGTTTCGCGGAACAGCTCGAACGTCGCGCGGATGTGGTCGGCGACGGCCTTCACCGGCGCGCTGGCGTCGGGCGCCACCACCATGGCGAGATTGTAGGTGCCGATATCCGGCATGCCGTCCTTCGGGCTGAGCGCGACCATTTCGTCGCCGAGGAACGACCGCGGCAGCGGCGCGACGGCAAGATCGGCCATGATCGCTGCGCGTTGGCCGGCGGTGTGGGCGCTCATATAGGCGACGCGGTAGTTGCGCCCTTCACGGCCGAGCGCTTCGAGCGCGCCGGCACGCCAGACACAGCCCTCTTCCCACAGCGACACCGGCAGCGGTTCGCGCAGATGCGCGCAGCCGCCCTTGGCGCCGGCCCAGACGATCGGTTCGGTAAGCAGCACCTCGGCGCCGAGTGCGCTGGTCTTGTAGGAATTGGTGAGCAGCGTGATGTCGAGCGCGCGGTCGTCCATGCGGCGGCGAAGATTGATGCTCTGGTCGATCGTGACATCGACGGCGATCGAGGGATGCGACTGCGCAAAGCGCTTCAAAACATGCGGCAGCACGCGTTCGCCATAGTCGTCCGGGGACCCCAGCCGCACCACGCCGACAATATCGGGAATGATGAACTTCGACACCACCTCGCGGTTGATCGACAGTAGCCGCCTTGCATAGCCGAGCAGCATTTCGCCATCCGTGGTCAGTGTCACCGAGCGCGCGTCACGCGCGAACACCGAGCGGCCGAGAATGTCCTCCAGCTTCTTGATCTGCATGGAGACAGCCGATGGCGTACGGAAAACCGCGGTCGCGGCGGTGGTGAAGCTGCCGGTCTCGGCGATCGCCACGAAGGTGCGCAACACATCGAGATCAAGCAGCGGCAAGGGGTGATTGAGTGGGGCGTTCATCGCGATCGACCTTCAATTTTTCTGATGCAAAACATCATCCCATTTCGTTTGATTGAACATCAGTTCGGGCGCATAGTCAACTCCATCGAACGAGGTTCCTGCCAGAAGCGGTCATGAAACGACCATGAGACAGGCTCGCAATCGACACGAAATGAAGCTGAAACAAACGTAACGTAACCCAATTGCCGGGCACCTCCCTGCCCCCAACCCGTAGGAGAAAGAAATGTCTATCCTGTCATCCATCGGTCGGCTCGCGACCGAATTCAGCGCCGCCCGCGCCCGCTACCAGACCGAACGCGCCATCCATTCGCTGCCAATCGAATTGCAGAAGGATATCGGTTGGCCGGAAGCCGCCGATGCCAAGACCGGCATCCGCCACGGCATCGGAACCTGGGCCGGAGCGAAGTAAAAAATTGTGTAGTCAACGTTGAAGGCCTGCCGCATCCGCACGGCAGGCCTTTTTGTTTGTATTCAAATCAATTTCCCAGCCATGCGCCGGCCGCATGACGCATATGAAGCACTCGCATAGCGACTTGGATTTTGAGATAAACATCTGTAAACAATGGTAAATTTCGGGCACGCTGCCCAAAAATGTCGCAATTCATGTCGCTTTTCATAACAAGCGCTTCGCTTTTGCGATTTAGTTTTCGCTGAACCAGGCCTATATCAACGCCCAGCAAAACGAGCTGCCCCACTCCATCAAGCGAAGGCGACCCGTCCGCGCAACCGAATGGAGATGACAATGAAGCTGTTTGCCCGCCTTTTCGCCCGCCGCGAGATGAACCTGACGACCGCTCTCGAGCGTCAGCGCCTCGCCAAGACCATGCCCGGCCAGACCGGCGCTTTGGCAGCTGCCCGCCTCGGCTTCATCGCCTGAGACAGCCGCCCCCGGACGGCACGTGATGTTGTCCCGATGAATTCAGTCAGACGCCGCCCGGCTCGTCCGAGGCGGCGTTTTCTTTTGGGCGACACAGGTCTGCATACCTAGGGTGGTAGCGCCAAAGCGTCGGCCATTGGCGATTGCCCATTTGCGACCCATGTCGCAAATTTAATCTTCGCCAAGCTGCCTACCCGATTGACACGAATGGTTTTTCCTGATGTCGCTATGCTGTTCGCGACATCCTGTTCGCGTCATGGCAGCGTGAGGTTTCCCGTGAATGCCGTAAAGCATCCGATCAAGCGATCGTTTGTGTTTTTCCTCGTTCCCGATTTCACCATGATCGCCTTCGCGACGGCGCTCGATCCGCTGCGGTCGGCCAACCGGATGCTTGGCTATGAGGCCTATCGCTGGCGCCTTGCCAGCATCGACGGCAAACCGGTGCGGGCTTCGAATGGCGTCGAATGCGCCGTCAACACCTCGCTCGAGGAAGAGCGCAAGAAGATGGCGGGACCGGATCGTCCGAACATGGCGATCGTCTGCAGCGGCGTGAACGTCGAGCGTTACCACAACAAATCGGCCTTCGCCTGGCTGCGCGAGGAGTACAACCGCGGCGTTTCCGTCGGCGGACTTTGCACCGGTGCCCATATCCTGGCCGCCGCCGGCTTGCTGTCCAACAAGCGCTGCGCCATTCACTGGGAAAACCTGCCGGGCTTCTCGGAGGCCTTCCCGAAGGCGAATGTCTTTGCCGACCTCTTCGAGGTCGACCAGAACGTCTACACCTGCGCCGGCGGCACCGCCGCGCTCGACATGATGCTGAAGCTGATCGGCGACGATTTCGACGAGAGCCTCGTCAATCGCGTTTGCGAGCAGGTTCTGACCGACCGCGTTCGCAGTCCGACCGATCGCCAGCGCCTGCCGCTACGAGCCCGCCTGGGCGTCCAGAACTCCAAAGTGCTCACCATCATCGAGCTGATGGAGGCAAACCTGTCGGAACCGCTGTCGCTGATCGAGATTGCCGACCATGTCGATCTGTCGCGCCGGCAGATCGAGCGCCTGTTCCGCACCGAAATGGGCCGCTCGCCCGCCCGCTACTATCTGGAGATCCGGCTCGACCGCGCCAGGCATCTGCTGATCCAATCGTCCATGCCGGTGGTCGAGGTGGCCGTCGCCTGCGGCTTCGTCTCGGCCTCGCACTTCTCCAAGTGCTACCGCGAGCTCTATGCCCGCTCGCCGCAGCAGGAACGCGTCGACCGTAAGCAGTTGCTGGCCGCCTGATCGGGCCGGCAGCGAAATATCTTCGCCCGTGCGTCAGCGGCTGTCGTACATCCAGCCGCGGTTGCGCCACATCTTCTCGCCGGCCAGGCAATCGGCGGCCGGCCTGTCGTCGGCGAGCACCACGGGCGGATGCGCTGCCTCTTCCGCAGCCCATAGCGGCGAGGCCGGACCGGCGAGTTCCAGCACCAGCTTGCGCCGGATCGCTTCGGGAAACTGCGTCCAGTCGTTGACCGGGATCATGAAGGCGCCCGGCCCCCCGATCACGCAATCGCTGTAGTAGCGGTCGAGATTGGCGACGTCGAAGGCGCCGCTGTAGCCGCCGCGCGTCATCAGAGGCAGCCCGTTGATGGTGATGCCTTGGCCGACCACCTCGTCCCGCGTCAGGTTGACCGGCGCACCTTGATTGTTGGGCCCGTCGCCCGACACGTCGATGACCCGTTTGGCGCCCTGAAACCCGCTCTCGGCGAAAAGATCGCTGCCGAAGGTCAGCGCGCCAGAGATCGAGGTGCGTCGCGCGCTGTCGGGCGGACGCGCATTGAGCTGCGCGACGAATCTCTCTGCATCGGCGCGGTTGGCGATCGCCGTCCACGGCACGATGACACGCTGCCATGTCGTCCCGGCCCATTCGACATAGGTGACGGCGATCTTGCCATTGGCGCCGTCGGCGATCGCCTTGAGCACATTGTCGTGCGTCAGCGCAGCCGCATACCCGTGGCGCTGGATCTCGAGCTCGGCCGGCGACATGGAGAGCGAGACGTCGACCGCCAGCACCAGCTCGACATCGACCGGCTCGACAGCCCCCGAGCGCATGGTGAGGCTGAAGAGAACCGCAAGCGCGGCAGCGCCCGAAAGCCATGCAGCTCTGCGGCCGGAAGCGGACATGCCGTAACGGTAAGCGATAATCGTGTCAGGGCAAAGAAAAAAGGCCCGGCATCGACCGGGCCCTTTTGGAACTTGGAAACAGCGCGCTCAGCTGCGCGGCTTGAGGTTCTCCGGGTCGTAGAGCGGCTTGTAGCCGACGCCGGCCACTTCGACCGGATAGGTCTCGCTAAAGTACTCCACCTGCAGCTTACGGCCCTCCTGCGCGTAGGCCCAGGGCAGATAGGCGAGCGCGATGTTCTTGCCGATCGTCGGTCCATAGGCGACCGACGTGGTGAAGGAGCGGCGGCCGAGTTCGTCGACCAGCGTCTCGCCGGTCGCCGGATCCTGCACCGGCATGATTCCGACCGGATAGCGGGCGACGCCCTTCGCATCCTTGTTGTCGGTCATCACCAGCGTGCACAGCATCGCCGGCTGGTGCTCGCGGGCGCGATACTCGATATGCTTGGCCTTGCCGCAGAAATCGTTCTCCTTGACCTTCGGGCGGGCAAGATCGGCCTCAAGCAGATTGTACTCGGTCAAGAGGTCGGCGTTCTGCAGCCGCAGGCTCTTCTCCATGCGCCGGGTGTTGGCATAGGTCTCGACGCCGAACGGCATGACGCCGGTGGAGCGCAGCGCGTCCCAGACGGCCAGCCCGTCCTCGTAGCGCATGTGCAGCTCCCAGCCCTGCTCGCCGACATAGGAGATGCGGAAGGCGGTGACATCCTTGCCGGCAATCTTGATCGGCTTGATAGCGGCGAAGGCGAAATTCTCTGGCGTCAGGCCGTTCGGATCCTCGACCACCTTCTGCAGGGTGGTGCGGGCATTCGGACCCCAGATACCGATGGTGACGTATTTCTCGGTCACGTCGGTGACGGTGGCGTCGAAGCCCTTGTCCTGCGCGGTGCGCTGCATGTAGCGGAAGTCACGCGGCCCGGCATCGGCGCCGTCGATCACGCGGCAGCGGTCGGCCATCCGGATGACGGTGAAGTCGGCGCGCACCATGCCTTCCTCGTCGAGGAAGTGGGTGTAGATGCCCTTGCCGATATTGTTGTCGCCGCCGACTTTGGCCGCGCACAGCCATTCCAGCAGCGCGACATGATCGGGCCCCTCGACGTCATACATCGAGAAGTGCGACAGGTTGACGATGCCGCAATCCTCGCTCATCGCCAGGTGCTCGGCATTGGAGACGCGCCAGAAATGGCGGTTGTCCCACTCGTTCTCGCGCACCGGCACGCGGTTGCCGTATTTTTCCAGGAGATGCTCGTTGGCGGCGTAGCCGTGGGCGCGCTCCCAGCCGCCCAATTCCATGAAGTAGCCGCCGAGTTCCTTCTCGCGCTCCCAGAATGGCGAGCGCCGGATGTTGCGGCCCTTCGAGAACGGCTCGCGCGGATGGACCGCCGGATTGTAGACCTTCATCGCCGTCTCTGTGCAGCGATCCCAGATGAACTGCTCCTGCGTCTGGTGCGGATAGAAGCGCGCATAGTCGACGGCGTGGTGGTCGATCGATGTGCGGCCGTCGGTCATCCAGTCGGCGATGAGCTTGCCCATGCCCGGGCCGTCCTTGACCCAGATGGCGACCGCGTACCACAGGCCTCTTACCTTCTGGCTTTCGCCCATCGACGGGCCGCCATCGGTCGTCACCTGCAGCAGGCCGTTGAAGGAATGGCCTTCATTATAGCCGAGCTCGCCGAGGATCGGCGTCAGCTCCATGGCGCGCTCCAGCGGCGCCATGATCTGCTCCATGTCGAGATCGCGCTGCGACGGCGACAGCCGCGCCTGGTCCTTTTCGAGCAGATCGCGCGGATGGCAGAGCCGCGGATTATTCTCCTCATAATAACCCCACTCGATCTGGCCGCCTTCCGCGGTCTTCGGATCGCCGGTGTCGCGCATATAGGCCGAGTTGCCCTGGTCGCGCAGCAGCGGCCAGCCGATCTCCTTGCCGGTGCCGGCAAACTCATTGTAGGGGCCGAAGAAAGTCAGCGGATGGTCGATCGGCATCACCGGCAGGTCTTCGCCGACGAGCGCCGCGGTCAGACGGCCCCAGATGCCGGTGCAGACGACCACATAGTCGGCCTCGATGGTGCCGCGCTCGGTCACCACGCCCTTGATGCGGCCGTTCTCGACGATCAGCGACTTGGCCGAGGTGTTGGCGAAAGCCTGCAGCTTGCCGGAAGCGACGCCCTGGTCGACCAGCTTGCCGGCGACCGTCTGCGAGCGCGGGATGACGAGGCCGGCATCCGGATCCCACAGGCCGCCCTGCACCAGATCCTCCTCGATCAGCGGAAACTTCTGCTTGATCTCGGCCGGCTCGATCAGACGCGCGCGCGTGCCGAACGCCTTGGCCGACGCGATCTTGCGCTTGATCTCATCCATGCGCCCGTCGTCGCCGACGCGGGCGACCTCGAGGCCGCCGATGCGTGCGTAGTGACCCATCTTCTCGTAGAAGTCGATCGAGTAGAGCGTCGTCCAGCAGGACAGGAAATCGTGGCTTGTCGTGTAGCAGAAGTCGGAGGCATGCGCGG
>JADMIO011875091.1_pt1 | contig 30964 bp, 24 predicted proteins | sample 8958161 | NCBI WGS metagenome assembly JADMIO01 (sample SAMN16585339, study PRJNA669376) | soil metagenome | isolation source: Crop rotation soil | place: USA: Cullars Rotation, Alabama | collected 2011 | reverse complement strand
GGCCGCGACTTCAAGTCACGTGAATTCCAAGCTTCGGATCCCACTGTGCTGGAAAGTTGTCGATGGCGTTAGTAAATTAACGCAACTCAAATTTGAAAGCCGTGCTGAAGCGCAAGCCGAAAATCTACGTAAAATGATGTTAGCGATGGCGCGTGATATACGTGTCATTCTCATTAAACTTGCAGATCGTTTACATAATATGCGTACGCTAGATTCTTTAGCACGCGAAAAACAACGCCGCATTGCGCTAGAAACTTTAGAAATATATGCACCAATAGCCAACCGCTTAGGTATGAATAACTTTAAAGTTGAGTTTGAAGATTTAGGCTTTTCATATCTATATCCAGTACGTTATCGTGTTTTAAAAGAAGCCGTGCGCAAAGCACGCGGCAATCGCCGTGAAATTATAAATTCTATTGAATCTGTTTTAGTTCAGAAATTAGCCGAACATAAAATTAAGATCGATAGCATTTCAGGCCGCGAAAAACATTTATATAGTCTATATAGAAAAATGCGTTTTAAGGATCTATCTTTATCTGAGATCATGGACGTATATGCTTTACGTATTATTGTTCCGGATGTTGATAGTTGTTATCGTGTCTTAGGTATGATCCATGGTATGTATAAACCGGTACATGGCCGTTTTAAAGATTATATTGCAGTCCCTAAGGCTAATGGTTATCAATCTTTACACACTACTGTCTTAGGTCCCAATGGCGTGCCTGTAGAATTTCAAATTCGCACTGAAGAAATGAATAATATGGCGGAGAATGGGATCTCTGCGCATTGGTTATATAAAAATTATACCGATGCCAATAGCGGAAATCAGGCGGAAATTCGCGCGCGTGAATGGCTCAAAGGCTTATTAGAATTACAATACAATACCGGTAGTTCTTTAGAATTTATAGAACATGTAAAAATTGATCTATACCCTGATGAAGTATATGTATTTACGCCAACTGGCGAGATTATGCCATTACCAAGTGGTGCGACCTGCGTAGACTTTGCTTACAGTGTGCATACGGATGTAGGCAATTCATGTATTGCAGCAAAAATCGATAGGCGTTTAGTACCATTAAGCAGCCGTTTGGTCAGCGGGCAGACGATCGAAATTATTACTGCTGAAGGTGCGCATCCCAATCCTGCATGGTTAAGTTTTGTAGTAACAGGTAAAGCACGCAGCAATATTCGGCATTGGTTGAAAACACAACAAATTAGTGAATCGCGTCAATTAGGGCAGCGTTTAGTAGAGCGTGCTTTATCTGCGCTGTCGCAAACCTTAGATTCAATTGCAGAAGAAAATTTCCTGCGCGTAGCTAAGGAATTAAAATTAAACGGCCGCGATGAATTGTTTGAGCAAGTTGGTTTAGGCAATCAAATGGCGCCTTTAGTAGCGCGGCGTTTAGCCGTTGAATCACCGAAGGATTCTGATCAAGATCAAGCACCATTGGCGATCAAAGGTACTGAAGGGATGGTTGTAAGTTATGCCAAATGTTGTAGACCAATTCCTGGTGATCCAATTTTAGGGTTTTTAAGTGCTGGACGCGGCATGGTTATACATCGTGACATTTGTAACAATGTATCAGAAGTGCGACGCTTTCCTGAAAAATATGTATTTGTGCAGTGGGCAGATGATGTTATAGGTGAATTTGCTGTAGACTTACGCGTAGATGTATTAAATAAACGTGGCATACTAGCAATTTTAGCAAATACCTTGTCGGATTGTAACGCTAATATTGAAAATGTACATGTAGAAGAGCGCGATACCAAACATAGTGCATTGCGCTTTTTAATTCATATTAAGGATAGACGTCATTTAGCCCAAATCTTGCGCAGACTTAGAGCCATCAATATAGTACTTAAAGTTTCTAGAGTTAAATAAACATGAGCGTGTTGCAGCGGCCGGTAGTTGATCTTAAAGGTGTAGGTGATCAATTAGCTGCTAAATTAAGCAAATTACACATCAAAACATTACAAGATGTTTTATTTCATCTGCCATTTAAATATGTTGATCGCACGCGGATCCATCCAATAGTTACTGTAAGTCCAGATGATGCAGTAGTTGTAGAGGGAGAGATCGACAAAGTTTCTGTTATTCCCAAACCAAGACGTAATCTATTAGTTAAATTCCGTGATGGCACAGGTGTCGCAGAGATGCGTTTGTTTCATTTTAACACTCAACAACAGCAGCAAATGCTGCTTGGTAAAAAGATCCGTTGTTTTGGTACTGCAAGACATGGACGCACTGGGCTGCAATTTATACATCCTGAATATACTATATTTGCCCCGGAGCAAATATTGCCGGTGGAGGAATATTTAACGCCAATTTATCCGACCACAGATGGGATCGGTCAAAAACTATTGCGCAACTTGGTTAAGCAAGTGTTAATGCTGCTCGATCCGATCGCAAAAAATTTGGAATTATTACCTGCTGGATTACGTACAACATGTGAGTTTATGCCGCTTTTAGAAAGTTTAAAGCAAATACATTTTCCTACGCCTGAATGTTATACCAAAGTCTTAAATCAAGGTTATCATCCCGCACAACGACAATTAGCATTTGAAGAATTATTAGCCCAACATCTAAGCTTAAGGCAAAAGCGCAATCTGCAGCAACGTGATCGCGCGTATAGCATTATGCATGCGGGCAAATTAAATTCTGCTTTAATTGCTAATTTGCCATTTCAATTAACTGGCGCACAGCAACGAGCTTTTTCTATTATAGAAAATGATCTAAAGCAAAATTATCCTATGCTACGTTTAGTACAAGGTGACGTTGGATCAGGAAAAACTCTAGTAGCATTAATGTCAGCTCTGTCGACTATAGAAGCAGGCTTGCAAGTAGCTTTTATGGCACCTACAGAAATTTTGGCCGAGCAGCATTTTGCTAATCTGCGGAAGCTGCTAGCACCATTAAATATTGAAGTCTGTTGTTTAACGGCGGGAATGCAAAATAAACAAAAGCTTTTATTTAAACAAAGTATTGCAGAGAATAAGATCAAATTGATAATAGGTACACACGCATTATTTCAAGATGATGTACGTTTTCATAAGCTGGGTTTAGTTATAATAGATGAACAGCATAAATTTGGCGTGGCGCAACGCTTAGCATTGCAAAAGAAAGGTAGTACGGAAGAGTATGTTGCACATCAATTAATCCTGACTGCAACGCCTATCCCGCGCACTTTAGCAATGACTTTTTATGCAGATTTAGATTATGCAGTTATTGATGAATTGCCGCCTGGGCGCAAGCCAATTACTACTTTAGTAGTCAGTGATAAACGTAGGGCAGAAGTATTAGAGCGGGTGGTAAATATTTGTGCACAAGGACAGCAAGTATATTGGGTGTGCACTTTGATTGAGGAATCAGAAGTTATAGAAAGTAAACCTGCGGAAATATTGTGGCAAGAATTACAACAGCAATTACCGCAATTAAAAATTGGTTTAATTCATGCAAGATTGTCAAGCGAACAAAAAGAACAAACCATGGCAGAGTTTAAAGCTGGTTTGATCCATGTTTTAGTTGCAACAACAGTGATTGAAGTAGGTGTGGATGTATCAAATGCTTGCTTAATGGTAATTGAAAACCCTGAACGCTTAGGGTTAGCGCAGTTGCATCAATTGCGCGGAAGAGTTGGGCGCGGCGCACAGCAAAGCTATTGTTTATTGCTTTATAAATCCCCTTTAGGCCAAAAAGCTATGCAGCGTCTGCAAGTAATGCGCGATACCCAGGATGGTTTTGCTCTTGCTGAATATGATCTGCAAATCCGTGGTCCTGGGGAAGTATTTGGGACCAAACAAAGCGGTCTTGCCAATTTGCGCATTGCAGACTTGATTCGAGATAAAGATCTATTGCCAAAAGTTGCGGAAACTGCAGAAATAATTTTGCGTGAATACCCAACTATAGTACCACTACTTTTGCAACGATGGTTGCGTGACCAAATTGAATATGCGGTAGTTTAGAGAGTTGGTAATATATTCGGTAATAGCTCTAATAAGAAATTCTCTACAGGCCAGCATTGTATGCCATCTTTAATTAATTTATCTTTGCCTCTATATAATAGAATTGGTAATGCATTTGGATAATCCAAAATAAATGTTTTAAGTCCTTTTAAGTCACCATTTGAGATTTTCGCCGAATTTTTTACTTCAATGCATGCAAAATAATTTTCACTATAAATAATAAAATCAACCTCTACTCCTGCTTTTGTGCGCCAATAATATAATTCAACTGGATCCTGTGAATAATCACTCCATGCGCGTAAATGCTGCAATATTAAGCCTTCTAGAGCCATACCAGCAATTTCTGCGGGATTGTCTAATGGGCCTTTAGGTCTTAATTTATAATATACCCCAGAATCAAAGTAATAAAATTTAGGATGACTTACAATTTCACGCTGGGCTTTTTTGCTAAATACCGGTAACAATGATGCTAATAATAGATCGATCAAAATCGATATGTAATTTTCAACTATTTTTCTAGAAACACCGCATTCGCGCGCAATATTAGCAGAATTTAGCATAGATCCATGCGAGAAGCTAACGACCTCTAGAAATCTTGCAAAATCACCTACATTTCTTACTAGTCCTTCTGATTGTACTTCTTCTTTTATATATAGACTTATATAAGCTGCTATTTTTTCTATTTCATTTTTAGCATCCACTATTAAAGGTACCATTCCGAATTGTAAAGCGTTTTCTAAATTAAAACTCTTGCCTAATTCCGCAGCCATAAAAGGATGCATTTTTTTTAAAACAGCCCTACCAGCTAACAAATTGACGCCCGCGCGTTTTAATTTACGTGCACTAGATCCGGTTAGAATAAATCTTAGATCTTTGTAGTTTTCGATTAAATCATGCACATTGTCTAAGATCTGTGGAATTTTTTGAATTTCATCGATTACGTAAATTTTATGTTTTTTACGATTTCCTAATACTACTTCTTTCAGTAAATTGGGGTTAGATAAATATTCTAAATATGTGGCTTCATCTAAAAGATTGATAATAAAGGCATTGTGTAAATTTTCTTTAATCCAGGTAGATTTACCTGTACCGCGTGGTCCAAATATAAAACAACTATCCTCAGGTAATGTGAAAAATCTGTTTTTTAAATGCATTTGTATATACACCTCATCCTTTTTTCGCCTGTCAGGTGTAAAAAGGCGTCTTTTTTTAACCTGGCAGGTGAATTTTTACTAAGTATACGCGAGATCAATTACTTTTGCCAAGGCTTTAGCATAGATTGCTATAAGGTCGAATGATATAATTTTGATATGAAAAAACTTAAAAAATCCTTTTATTTAGGATCTGATGTTGTTGCTTTGAGTCGCGAGCTATTAGGCAAGGTATTAGTCACGAATTTTGCAGGGCAAATTACCTCTGGAATTATCACGGAAACTGAAGCCTATTGTGCACCCGAAGACAAAGCTTCACATGCTTACAATAACCGTCGCACACTACGCACCGAAACCATGTTTGCTAAAGGTGGCGTTGCATATGTATATTTGTGTTACGGGATCCATCATTTATTCAATATAGTAACTGGTCCAAAAGATACGCCGCATGCAATTTTAATCCGTGCAGTGCAACCATTAGATGGCATAGAGTTAATGTTGCAACGCCGCAAAATGCGGACTCCAACTATAAAGTTAACTGCAGGCCCTGGAGTTTTAACGCAGGCATTAGGTATTAATAGAGTACATAATGGTAATTGTTTGCTAACTTCAGATCTATGGATAGAGGATCGTGGCATCAAAATCGAATCTAAGCAAATCATCGCTGCGACTAGAATTGGAATTGCTTATGCAGGTGATTATGTAAGCAAACCGTGGCGTTTTTATATAAAAAATAATCCTTGGGTAAGCATAATTTCTGAAACTTAACCTAATTTTTTATGATCCATATACTTTATTCATTTTACACACGGTATATGTAACATGGTGTTTATTAACTAACTATTGTTACAAAAAGTCGCGATCCATTCCCAGAAAATGCTAAAATGCAACTTTTAGCCATTTTATCACACGGAAGCGCTATGGACTTACAAGCAGCTATGCAATATTTAGAGCAAAATCAGCAGCAAATGCTGGATTTGACTATAAAATTAGCCGAAATAAATTCAGGCACCTTTAATATTGCTGGCGTAAATGCAGTTGCCGAGGTCATGCGACAGGAAATGTCCAACTTAAATTGTGAACATATTAGTATGCCAGTTGCCGCATATCAATTGATTGATCAGCATGGTGAAAGCGTAGAATTGCCTTTAGGTAATGTGCATCGCTTTTGGAAACGCCCAGAGGCACCAATGCAAGTACTCATTGTTGGGCATATGGATACAGTTTTTAGTCCTGAGCATAAGTTTCAACTTACTAAACGGGTTGGTGGCGATATTTTACATGGTCCTGGTGTAGCCGATATGAAGGGCGGTTTAACAATTTTATTATGGGCATTGCGTGCCTTTGAGCAATTACCGCAAGCAGCGAATATTGGCTGGGAAGTTTTATTAAATGCAGATGAAGAAATCGGATCACCAGGATCTGCAGAAATCATTGGTTTTAGAGCCAAACATTATAAAGTCGGTTTTGTATTTGAACCGGCTATGGATGAAAAAGGTACTCTAGCTGCAGCACGTAAAGCAAGCGGAACATTTACATTTATCATGCGCGGCCGAGAAGCGCATGCTGGGCGTAATTTTCATGAAGGTCGGAATGCAATTTGTAAAATGGCAGAAGTGATCAGTAAAATTAATGCACTAAATGGCATGCGTGATGAAGTAACAATCAATGTAGGATTTATTCACGGTGGTGAGGCTGTCAATGTAGTGCCTGGTTGTTGCGTATGTAAAGTTAATGTACGCATTCCTCAAAATGATGATGCACATTGGGTTACTGCGCAATTTAATAACATAGTGCACGAATTTAATGTCACTGCGGATTATAAATTGGAAATGCGTGGTAAATTTTATTCCGAACCTAAAAAAATGGATGGAATAACTACAAGTTTGTATAATTTAGTACATGATGTGGGTGTCAAGCTTGGTCAAGATATTACCTGGCAACCTTCCGGTGGCACTAGTGATGGCAACCATTTATCAGAGCATGGTTTGCCTAATGTAGATACTTTAGGCGTACGTGGAGGCAAAATCCATAGCGCGCAAGAATTTTTAATAGTTCCGAGTTTAGTAGAACGCGCCAAGCTTTTTACAAACATCTTAGTTTATTTAAGTGAGAATGGTTTTAATAATGGCTCATAGATTTCAATTAATTTTACAAGAAAAAATAAATCTAACCGCAAATACGCAACATTTTAGATTTACTAGCAATGAACCGGCAGGCATTGAATATAAAGCTGGACAATTTATAAGTTTACATATTGAAAAAGATGGTGTTGAACATAGACGCAATTATAGTATTGCCAATCCACCTGCAAATGATAATGTAGTGGAATTAGCGATGGCATATATGCCGCATGGATTAGCCTCAACTTTATTATATAATTTGCGCCCGGGTGAAACGCTGCACGCCAGTGGACCATATGGCCAATTTATTTTAAAAGATGAAATATTACCTAAGCGTTATATTTTAATCGGCACTGGCACAGGTATTACACCTTATCGCTCAATGTTGCCGCAATTATCACATTTGCTAAATACTACTGATTTACAAGTAGTGATTCTGCAAGGAGTTAGAACTCCAGAAGATTTATTGTACGCCGGTGAATTTATTGAGTTTGCTGCACAGCATCAAAGAGCTAAATTTTTAGCTTGCTATAGCCGCGAATTACCGCGAAATCCGCAAACCTATGAAGCAACTGGATATGTACAAAATCAATTAGCAGGTCTGCAGATAACACCCGGGGATGATATAGCATATTTGTGCGGTAATCCTAACATGGTGGATGATGCTTTTCATATTCTGCAAGATTTAGGTTTAGATCGTACGCATATTAGGCGTGAAAAGTATGTTGCGTCTAAGTCATAATTAGCTAGACTTGATATATTAAAAGGGAGCATGACGCATGGAACAAGCGTTTGTAATTCGATCAATAACTGAAAAGGATTTGGATTGGCTTTGTGCTATAGCGCCTAAACTAGGCATTGGCTTCACTTCATTACCAAACAATAAAGCTTTTTTAAAAAAACGCATACAAACAGTTGTAAAAAGTTTTAAGGAAGAAATACCTTTAGAAGATCGCGTATATTTATTTGTGCGTGAAAATTTGCCGCAAAAAGAAATAGTTGGAATTTGTGGAATTGACGTTAATATCGGTTATAAGGAATCTTTTTATAGTTACCAAATTTCAACCGTTAGCCAAGCTTGCGAGGTTTTGGATAAATATATTAATCATACCATGCTGCATCTGGTGAACAATTTTCAACAAGCGTCTGAATTAATTTCGTTTTGGGTTGATCCAGCATATCGCGGACAATCTGTAGGGGCAACTCTATCATATAGCCGTTTTTTATTTATGGCACAGTTTAAAGAATTGATCCATGATCAGATTATTGCTGAAATACGCGGTTTTGTTGATGACCAGCAAATTTCACCATTTTGGGAAGCTATTGGAAGAAAATTCTTTGATATGGATTTTAAAACGGCCGATGAATTAACATTCTCAAGCGGTAAGCAATTTATTGCCGATTTAATCTCACGAGATCCAATTTATTTAGATTTAATGCCGGAGTCTGCAAAAAAAGTTGCTGGTGTTGAGCATCCGGCAGCTACAGGCGCCAGAATACTATTAGAACATCAAGGATTTAAATTTAATAATCATATTGATATCTTTGATGCAGGTCCCGTCTTGCATGCCGAACGCGATAAAATACATGCAGTTGCGAATAGTCAATTAGCTGCTATTTCAAGCATAGCGGAGATTGGTAGCGACCATGTTGCCTTAATCTACAATACGCGCTTAGATGCACGTTTTACGGTAGCAAATTTGGATATAGTTGCAAATGAGGCGGTTATAACAGCTGAAACAGCTAAGATTTTAGATGTCAAAGTTGGCGATAAAATTAGATATTATTTAATGTAAGGGATAGGCTTATGCAGGCTGCAGAAAATTTATATATTGATGGTAAATGGGTTGCAGGAGAAGGTAGAGATATGGTTTCTATCAATCCAGCTACTGGCGAACAATTATGGAAAGGTAAAGGAGCATCATATGAACAAGCTGATGCCGCCATTGCAGCAGCAAAAAAAAGTTTAACTAAATGGAAAAATTTATCTTTTACAGAACGCGCAGAATATATAGCCAAATTTGCAAAAATATTAGAAGCTAAGCAACAAGAATTAACACTATGCTTAGCTCAAGAAACTGGCAAGCCCATGTGGGAAGCTAAAACCGAAATTAGTGCCATGATTGGTAAATTTGCTATCAGTAAACAAGCTTATGCCGATCGTTGCAAAGATTTAACATCAGAACAACAGGGTTACATAGCAATTACTCGCCATAAACCACATGGCGTAGTTTTAGTACTTGGCCCTTTTAATTTTCCAGCGCATTTGCCAAATGGGCATATTATCCCGGCATTATTAGCGGGCAATACAATTGTATTTAAACCTAGCGAATTGACTTCAACAATTTCTATCTTGACTATGCAATGTTGGGCAGAAGCGGGCCTGCCAGCAGGCGTGTTAAATTTAATTTTAGGATCTGGCGATGTTGGGCAGCAGTTGGTTGCTAATAAGCAAGTGGATGGGATATTTTTTACCGGTAGTTTTGCAACCGGCCATAAAATTGCTGCAGCCAGTTTAGATTTTCCTAAAAGAATTTTGGCGCTAGAAATGGGCGGCAATAATCCTTTAGTAATATACAAACCAGATAATATAGATGCCGCCGTGTATTATACAATACAATCTGCATTTACAACTGCAGGCCAACGCTGTACGTGTGCAAGACGTTTAATTGTTATCAATGATGAACTTGGACAACAATTTGTACGCAAATTGATTACTGCTGTACAAAATATAAAAGTTGGCGCTTATACAGAGACTCCAGAGCCTTTTATGGGGCCCTTAATTTCTGTAGATGCTGCGGATAAAGTATTGGCGGCCTATATAAGCTTAGTGCAAGATGGGGCTAAAGTTCTGGTGCCTATGAGTAAATTACAGGAAAATTTAGCTTTTTTAACACCAGCTATCTTAGATGTAACCGATTTACAATTGAAAGATCAAGAAATTTTCGGACCATTACTGCAATTAATTTGGGTTGCCGATTTAGAGCAAGCAATACAACAGGCTAATGATACTAGCTATGGTCTATCCGCAGGCATAATTTGTGATGATCCAAAAATTTATAATACATTTGTAGAAAGCATTAATGCGGGCATTATCAACTGGAATCGTCCAACTGTTGGATCAAGCAGCGCGCAACCATTTGGTGGCATTGGTAAAAGTGGTAATCATAGACCAAGTGCGTATTATGCTGCAGATTATTGTGCATATCCGGTCGCTAGCATGGAAAGCAATGTTCTGGAATTACCAGAGGCATTAAATCCCGGCCTGAAGTTATGAGTGAAATAAATTTTGATGGTTTGGTAGGTCCTACGCATAATTACGCGGGTCTTGCGCATGGCAATGTTGCTTCAATTTCACATGCTAAAATAGTTTCTAATCCTAAACTAGCAGCAAAGCAGGGGTTAGAAAAAATGCGTTTGCTTATGGATTTAGGCATACCGCAAGCCGTATTGCCTCCGCCTCTTAGGCCTAATTTACAATTGCTACATACTTTGGGCTTTACTGGCTCTGTAGCAGATGTTTTGCAAAAAACATATAAAACGGATCCGAATTTGCTTGCCGCCGCATATTCAGCATCTGCAATGTGGGCTGCGAATGCAGCAACTATCTCACCAAGCTGCGATACAGCAGATGGTAAAGTACATATTACGCCGGCTAATTTAGCCTTTAATTTACATCGTGCCCAAGAATGCGAATTTAATCATAGGCTACTGCAAAAAATATTCCATGATCCAAAATATTTTGTAGTGCATGATCCTATTCCCGCTGATCGTGACTTAAGCGATGAAGGCGCGGCAAATCATAGCGTGTTATGTACAGATTATAACAAAGCAGGTTTGGAATTATTTGTATATGGTAGATTAGGTTTAGATGAAGCTGAATCTATACGGCATAAGTATGTTGCTAGACAAACCAAACTGGCCAGTACATCCGTGGCTTTGAACCATAAGCTAAATTTAGCAAGTACAATTTTTTTGCAGCAAAATCCTGCTGCAATCGATGCAGGGGCATTTCATAATGACGTAGTCTTTGTAGCGAATAAAAACGTCTTATTTTACCATGCGGAAGCTTTTGTAGATTGGGATGCGGCAAAATCGCAAATTAAGAATTTTTTTGCGAACAATTGTTATTTTATTGCCATAAGTAAAGAGGAATTAAGCCTAGAAGAGGCAGTCGCTACATATTTATTTAATAGCCAGTTAGTCTCGGTAGAAGAGGATATGGTTTTAATTGCGCCAATGGAATGCAAAGCTTCTGCACAAGCTAAGGCTATAATCAGCAGAATTTTGCAAGAAAAGAATCCTATTACAAAGGTTGAATACATTGAATGCAAACAAAGCATGCAAAATGGCGGCGGTCCTGCATGTTTAAGATTAAGAGCAATTTTGAGCGCAGCAGAACAAGAAGCGTGTTGGCAAAATTTATTTTTAACCCCGGAATTATATGTTAAATTGTCTGCTTGGGTAGAAAAACATTATCGCGACCGTTTAAGTCCAGAGGACTTACTTGATCCAAAGCTAATTGCAGAGGTAGAATCAGCGCTGGACGATTTAACTAAGATTTTAATGCTTGATAGCTTATATAATTTTCAAAATTAATGACAGCGATATTACAGCCATATCTTGCGCTAATGCGCTTAAATAAACCTATAGGCATATTCTTGTTGCTATGGCCTACCTTAATCGCGCTGTGGCTTGCAAGCGATGGTACACCTGATTTTGGTATTTTAAGTATTTTTTGTGCTGGTGTAGTCATTATGCGCAGCAGCGGCTGTGTGATTAATGATTATGCAGATCGTAACTATGATCCACAGGTGGAACGCACCAAAAATAGACCATTAGCAACTAAGCAAATTAGACCAGCAAATGCATTAATATTGTTTGTATTATTATTAAGCATTGCTTTTATTTTGGTTTTACAATTAAATTTGCAAGTAATTTTGCTTTCAGTAGTTGCTGCTACTTTAGCGATTATTTATCCATTTAGTAAACGTTTTAGCAGATATCCACAGATTATATTGGGGTTAGCTTTTGCTTGGAGCATTCCAATGGTATATATGCAGGTGCAGCAGCGCATTCCTGTTGAAGCTTGGGTTGTGTTAGCAAGTACTATGTGCTGGGTAGTGGCCTATGATACTGTGTATGCCATGGCGGACAAGACTGATGATTTGAAGATCGGCATTAAATCTACCGCAATTACCTTTGGTAAATATGCTAAGCAAATTGTTTTTGCATTACATTGCAGTGCGTTACTTGGCTTTGTATATGTAGGAATAAATCGCAATGCCGGCATTAGTTATTACATTTGCCTTGCTATGGCTTTTGGGTTGGCACTTTATCAACAATTCCAGATCAAAACCCTAGACCCCAAACGCTGTTTTGCTGCATTTCTTAATAATAATTGGTTTGGTGCTTTATTGTTTGTTGCTTGCGCTAGGGGCTGGATGCTTTAAATAATTCAATATTTCTTTTTCTAGGCTTACATTTACACCAGCAGTAAGATTTTGTACTTTAGTGTAGGGATGTTCTTTTAATTTCAATATCATCTTATCATCTGTAAAGGAGATTCCTGGTAGGGTAATAAACGGGCGATCTTCTTCATTGTAGGCAGTGAGATTTAAATACTTTGGTGTAAGTAATGTGAAATAGTCAAAAATTTCATTTTCTGTCTTACTTTCATTAATTAACATAGGTTTTAACATTAATTTACTACTAATTGCATCGCAATATTCATCTGGTATTGATTCAAACAGCCTTTTTGCGTCATCATCACTTAAACTTAAGATTGCCTTAGCAATAGGGAATTTCTCTAGAAATTCAACGCCATTTTCATCTGGCTGATACTTTTTATTTAAGACGCGTGCTACAGTGAATGCGCCAAGTTCTAATGCGAATTGAATATAATTATTTTTTTGAGGGAGGTTTAACAGATTCTTATCTAATATTCGTAGTGCAATTTGCTCATCTCCGGCCTTAAGGGCATCTAAAAAAATATGTAGCGCCAATTTGTGTAGATTTTCAGGTGGAATTGCTGAGTTTTGCGTGGTGCTAAACAATAATTGACTTGCGCTGGCATGCACGGTACTTGCATTCTGCAAAGCATCTAGAAGCATATTAATTATGCTAAAATTTATAGGTATATTACGCAATTGTTTGTTTTCTAAAATTGCTTCGCAGACCGTGTATGCAGTCTTAGCATTAATATTTTTTCCATTTTGTAAGGATTGCATAATGCTATGGTACATCCCATTCTCAGCCATAATCTCAATTTGGCCATCAGAAATATCACTCTTTACACACTGTAATAGATACGTGCAAAAATTATCATTTTTTTGAAATAAATCCGATGTACTCGCAAGGTCTGAATCACGCGCCACTAAGCTTAGATTGACATCGATTATTGAGTCAATAATGTCAGGAACATTCCCAAAGTAAGTGTGCCATTTTTCTGAGATACTTTTTTTAATATCTTCAGGTATCTTTCCTTTATATTTTGCTAAACTATTCGAATTTAAAGAGAAAAAATCCTCAGCTAATTTTATATTATTTAAATCTATATTTAAAAACATCATACGTGTGAGTATCTTATTTAACTCTTCATCTGTGTACATTATGCTCCTTGCTAAATTTAAACTTTCCAGCGCTATATTTACATATTTTTGATAAATTTCCTTGTAATATAAACGCTTATCAAAATCTTTAGTAGCAGTTGAAGCATATTCTTCTTCAATTTCTTCTACTTTGTCACTAAGTACGGCTGTATAGAATTTAATAATTCTTTCTTGAGTATCATTTATTTTTTCAGTTATCGTAGGATCTTGAATTCCTTCTGCTATTTTACGTAATGAGTCACTTGCATTTTGAACAATTTTTAAAAAATTATTCGTAGTAATAACATCTGAATTTGTTGCAATCTTGCTAATTAATCTTTTATTCAGAATTGCGCGCAATAGATCCAGATACTCTTGATTAAGGTTACCATCCGATATTATTGAAACTTCCTTAAGCCAATAAATTAGATCTTTTAGTATTGAATAGGAAGCATCTGCATTTAATCCTCTTAACACTGCTGCAAAAGTTTTAAAGATTTTGGATGAAAGATATTTTTTTTGGGTATCGGTTGTAGCTTGTGTAAAAAATTCAGATATTAAAAAAGTCAACCAAGGATATTTAGAGTTAAATAAAGGCATCATTTGCATAGGGTGTTCATTAAATGCTGTAAACATTGCATCAAACATTGCATCAAGAAATTTTGTGTCTACATCGTCATTTGGTAAACTTTTAGATACTAATTTTACAGCTCCTTCATAGTCTAAAGGTATTTGCTCTTTAAGAAAATTATTGAATTCTTCTGGTGTCATTTTTTTGTCACTTTAAGATCTTATATTTTTTTGACATAAATTAGGGTTAAAAGTTGCTTTTTGTGTATATACATCCATGCGTAAGATTATATTATATTAGTAGAGCGCGGTGTAAGAGACCTAATATGCTGTAAAATAGTATCTTCTAAAGGTTTGTTCGTTTGAGCTGAAACCTCTTTGTTTGCTTTAGTATAGGGATTTTCATTAAGAGGCAAGATTATATCATCTTTATAGGAATTCCCTGGAGATTCGCTAAATTTGCTGTCGCTGACTGCATCTAAATTCAAATATTCAGGTTTGCTTAGGGTGAAATAATCATAAATTTCATACTCTGATTTCCCATTTATTATCATGGGCTTTAGCATTAATTTACCGCTTATATTGTCGGAATATTCTTCCGGAAGTGTTTCAAATAGCTTTTTAAAATTATCCTTACTAAGATTTAAAATTTCTTTAGCTATCGGGAAATTCTCTAAAAATGTAGCGCCACGTGCGTCAGGAGTATGGTTTTTATTTAGTTCCTGGGCAACGTCAAATGCACCATGCTCGAGTGCAAACTGAATAAGATGAGTGCGAGGTGATACGCTGAACATGTTTTCATGTAGAATGCGTAACGCTGTCTGTTCATCACCAGCCATTATCGCAGAAGTAAAAAGATTTTCTCCTAAATTATCTGGAAGATTTTCAGGCTTAGGTGTTGCCTGAGCACTGAAAATCAAGCTATTTATACTTGATGTGGGAGCATACCTCCTTGGATATGCATCTAATAGCATGTTAAGTAAGTTAAAATTTATAGGCATCTTTATGGAAGATTCATTTCTTATAAGCTGTGCTAAGATGTATAATATAGTGAGCTCATCAAATTTACTTTTATTTTTCATAGCTTGTTTGATGCTTTCATACATGCCTTGTTCGGCCATAATTCTTAGTTCGTTTGTAGAGACATCGCTTGAAATTATTTTTAAAAAATTCGAGCAAAGGCTATCATTTTGTTGAAAAAGAGAAGAGCGATATGCTTGCTCCCCGAAGCACTTAATCAGTAGTGCGTTTGCATTGATTATTACATGCAATGCATTTTCTGGATCTGAATATTGCATAAGGTAATCTGTTAGAGAATTTTTTACTTCTTCTGGAATTTTACCTTTATATTTTGCCAAACTATTAGCATCTAAGTTAAATAATTGTTCTGCTAGTTGTAAGCTATTTAAAGTTGTATTAGAGAACATAATCTTCGCATATGATTTTGATAACTTATTATACATATCCTGATAATCAAATTGCTCTGTGGATTCTTGGCCGTTCAAGCTTCGAATTAAATTCAGCGATTCTAAAGCCATTTCAATTACATTTTGAAATTGCTCTTTGTATTGTAAAAGTTTAGTAAGATACTTTTCAAGTTGTTGGGGAATTGGACTTGTTTCTATTGCTCTAATGCTTTTATTAATTTCAGATAAGGTATTTCTTAAAGTTCTTTCATAGTAAGCAATGATAATTTCTTTAGCTCTAAGCAGATTGTTTCTTGTTTCTTGATCCAAGGCGTTAGTTTCTAAGTTTAATAATGCATTACATACTTTACTTACTATTTGTTGCAACATAGTTTGCATTGTAATATATTCAGAATCTTCCTCGGCTTTTAAATTATGTTCTTCAGCTAATTCTGCTAATTTTTCGATTAGCCTCTCGTTACTGATAATTTCCAAGAGCAAATTTAAATTTTTCTGATTAATAGAAACTTTTTTTAGGTTTACAATGTCTGCTTGCTCTAAAAATTCTAAACCTATTTTAAAAACAAGATCATTATGCTTCTTGTTATGGAGTATATATTTTATCAACTTACGATCTTCAGCAAGATCTCTATTGTCAAAATCGCTTAATAAAGCAGCAGCAATCATAAAGACCTTTTGTAATGCTGGTATTTTTACTTCCGCAGCTACATATTTTTCATCTGCAATTTTACTTATAATGTATGATAACCAATTGCCCTCATCAGCTCTTAAAAAGCTAACTAGTTCTGCTTGCTTTTTGTCATGCAGAGCGGATACAAGAGCTTCTAAAAAATCCGAATTCTTATTTAAGATTTCTGTCACAAGCTGATCTGTAGCGGCAGTGTCGCCATACAGTAATGTCCTTATACTTTCATAATTTACATTCTTTATGGGCATATTTTGTTCTTATGAGTAGTTACATATATATTGGACTTAAAACAGCATTAAAAGTTGCTTGACAGAGCTGTATCTCCTTGCAGTATGCGGTTATGAATTCTTGTTTGGTCACTTACTTGTGATGCGAATTTATATGATTCATGCAAAATTAGGTTAGCAAATATGGTGATTGTAACTACACTTTATATAACTAAAGCCTAAAGACTGAAAAAAATGAAACAAAGTTCTATTGTAAAATTAGCAATATTTGCACTCGCATTAAGCTTCGCACCTCTATCTCATGCCTGTACGCGTGCATTATTTGTGAATCAGCAAAATGTTGTATTCACTGGTCGTAGTATGGATTGGGTTAAAACTGCTGGATCTAACCTTTGGGTGTTTCCACGAGGCATGGATCGCGATGGCGCCGCAGGGCCGAATTCAATGCAATGGAAATCCAAGTATGGCAGCATTGTTACAAGTTTTTTTGATGCTGCAACAGTTGATGGTATGAATGAAAAGGGCTTAGTTGCAAATGTATTATATTTGGCAGAATCTATTTATCCTACGCCAACAAAGAATGATAAACGCAAAGCAATGTCAATTGCTGCATGGGCTCAATATGTTTTAGATAATTTCACTACCGTAACAGAAGTTGTACAAGAATTAAGTAAAGAGCCATTTTATGTAGTAGCTGTAATGACGCCAGATGGACATCCAGGTACCGGGCATTTAGCAATATCTGATCCAAGTGGTGATTCTGCAATATTTGAATATATTGATGGCAAATTAGTAATTCATCATGACAAAAAATATACTGTTATGACAAATTCGCCTACGTTTGATAAACAATTAGCTATTAATGAATATTGGCAAGAAATTGGCGGCAGTACATTATTGCCCGGTACAAGCCGTGCTGCAGATCGTTTTGTGCGCGCATATTTTTATGTAAATAATTTACCTAAAGATGCTGATTTAATCATGTCAATTGCAGGTGTGTATTCAGTAATTCGTAATGCATCGGCACCATTTGGTGTTGCTGATCCAGGCAAACCAAACATTGCTGCGACATTATGGCGCACTTTATCTGATCAAACCAATAAAGTTTATTATTACGAAAGCACTACTAGTCCAAATGTTTTTTGGATCGATTTTAAAGATCTAAATTTTGCAGGCGAAGTGCAACAACTTGGTGTGAATGATGGGCAAATTTATGCTGGTAATGCCGCTAAAAGCTTTAAAGCAGCGCCTGCATTTAAATTCTTGCAAGCAACACCTCCTAAGAGCTAAATCTAAGCATAGTTTCTAACAGTATAAAATCCTTGGGTTCCAAGGATTTTGTACTATTATTAATAGGTACATTATCAAGGAAGAACCTGCTTTAGCGAATCATTCGCATAGGAGACAAAATGGCTATTCAAGCACAAACTCGCCCTGTAAATATAAAACCCGTTCCAGTAGATGCTCTAAATTGTAAATTAAGTTATGAACCAAATGCTAAAGAAACAGTAAGCATCTCTAATGCAGTTACTACAAAGGCTGTAGCGACACCAACTGTACCTGTCACAGCACCAATCACAACTAATATAAAATATGCACCAGCTGTAAAACCAATCGCTGGTAATTATAATTTATACTCTATTGGTATAGAATGGACTAATAATAAAGGTCCAGGTTTGTCTAAAGTAACAAACTTAGCAAGAGCTGTTGCCAACAACTACAAACGCCTTTCTAGCGGTCAATTACAATTTAAGCCTATTCCACGCTCAATTAAAGTAAATTATGCGCATCAAGGTAAAAATTTAAAAAAAGCTGAGACACAAGTAATTAAAATCGCAACCGGCGGAAAAGTAAATCCTAATGATAGATTTATGATTGTGAATAGTGGCGTACAAGGCTTTAGTCATGGTAGCGGCAATACAGCACATTTATACGGCACTCTGTATAGAGATGGTTATCATGAAATAGGGCATTGTAGACCATTTGTGCTTGGACATTCAGGCAAATATGATAGCACTGGGAAATTACATGCTTACGATGATGGTACCTCTTTTATGGGTAGATTTTCATCAACCGAATTAACTGCTTCACAATTGTACTTTTTAGGTTGGTTACCAGAAAATAAAGTTGCACAATATGATCTAAATACTCCAGCAGCAACGTTTAATGTTGAAAATCTTAATACAGATTTTAAAGGGACAGGTGTTAAAGCTGTATATATTCCTCGCCCAGATCAAAGACCTATATTTTTATCAATGCCTAAGGTTAATGGTAAATTTATGTTTGCTTTACATTTGTCTACCGGCGGTGGTTCACAACGTGTCACAGTGTTTGGTAATAAAGCAGAATATTCTAATTTGGCATTTGAGAAAGTGGCAGATGGTACAGGATTTTCTACTGTAAAGATTAGTCCAGTGACTATACCTGCAAAGTCTAAAAAATAATTCGTTGTTATTTTATATTGTTACGCATTCAGGGATGATCTTAATATCATCCCTGTAACAACATTATAAGCTTTAATTTCAAAGGTTTATTGCAACTTTTGCATGCCTAGACGTCTGAATAATGCTTCATCTTGCTCGGGAATTGGATTATCGGCGGTTAATAATTTTTCGCCATAAAATATTGAATTCGCACCTGCCATAAAACATAAAGCCTGCATTTCATCCGACATTTGTTCTCTACCCGCAGAAAGTCTTACGTAAGATTTAGGCATCATTATGCGGCTTAAGGCTATTGTGCGAATAAAATCAATAGGATCTACTTCGCTATTATCTGCTAGAGGAGTGCCTGGAATGCGGATTAATTTGTTAATAGGTACTGATTCTGGAGCAGGATTTAAGTTGGCTAAAGTTACCAGCATTTTGATGCGATCTTCATTGGTTTCGCCCATGCCAATGATCCCGCCACAGCAAACTTTAAGTCCGGATTGACGCACTAAATCAAGAGTATCCAAACGATCTTGAAAAGTTCTAGTTGTAATAACTTTTTCGTAAAATTCTTCAGAAGTATCAATGTTATGATTATAAAAATCCAAACCAGCATCTTTTAAACGCTCTGCTTGATCATCTTTTAGCAAGCCTAAAGTTACGCATGTCTCTAAACCCAATTTTTTTACTTCAGAAACCATTGTGCAAACAGAATCTAGATCAGCATCGCGAGGACCGCGCCATGCAGCTCCCATGCAGAAACGCGAAGCACCGGCTTCTTTGGCCTTTTTTGCAGCTGATATGACTTGATCCAGTTTCATTAAAGGCTCTTTTTTTAGACCAGTTTTATAATGAGCAGATTGCGGGCAATAAGAACAATTTTCCGGACAACTGCCAGTTTTGATACTTAAGAGCGTACTAATTTGCACTATATTAGGCGTAAAGTTTGCTCTATGCACTGTTTGCGCTTCGTATAATAATTCATTCAAAGACAGATTAAAAAATTCTGTGGCGCGTTCTAAAGTCCATTGTGCATGCATGATAGTACCTCTTATTTATTACAAGCTACAAAATTATTTATTAAATTATCAATCAATATGAAGTAGCCATTAGATCCTAAATCCTTATCTTGCCCTAAAGGATCTAATTCACCTTTGTGAACCTTTGTGCCAACAATCAGTGTATCAATGATTTTATAATTAAATTGCGGTTCGGAAAAAATGCAATGTACATTTTCATCGATCAATAATTTTTGAATTTGTTGTATGCGCTGGATACTAGGTGGTATTTCAGGATGTAGAGTGATGGAACCCACCCCGTCTAAACCAAAGTAAGTATTAAAATATTGAAATGCATCATGTGACACAATATATGGTTCTTTTTTATATGGAGCTAAGGACTGCTTCCACTTATGTTTTTGTTGATTAATTTTTTTGGAAAATGCAGTGGCATTAGCTGCATAAGCTTGTGCATTCTTAAAATCAATTTCACCCAAGCGGGTTGCAATTGCGGAAGCAATAATAATTGCATTATCAGGATCTAACCAAAAGTGCGTATCATATACGCCATGATCACAATGCTCATGTCCATGCCCATGATTACAACCATGTTGCCAATTAATAGAAGTACGTAATGGTAAAAGATCCAAGCCAGGAATAGTGGCCAAATTTAATTCTTTAGAGGCTAAGGTGCTTACGGACTTATGTAAATAGCCTTCTAGTTCCGGGCCTCCCCAAATCACCAAGTCAGCAGAATCAATTAATTTTGCATCCGAAGGTTTCAATTGGTAGTCGTGTGGCGAAGCATTTTGGTCTAATAATAGCTGTGGAGAACCTATTCCCTGCATTACATTGGCACAAATGTTGTAAAAAGGCTTAATGCTGACGATAATATTGGGGGCACCGCTACTAGCTGCCATGGCAGCACTAGCGTATAGTGACAGCACTAGTAAAAACCGGATTATTGTAGTCATTTGGTTCCTGGTTCTGCTAAAAAACGGGTATTATACAAAAAATGCAGCAATTAGTCGATGTACAGCATGTTAGTTTTAAGATGCAAAAACGCTTTATTTTAGAAGACATCAATTTTAGCGTTAAGCGTGGTGAAATCGTAACTATTATTGGGCCCAATGGTGCCGGTAAAACAGTACTTTTAAAAATCATTTTAGGCTTATATCAACCAACGCATGGCAAAGTTGTGCGTGCTGCAAATTTACGCATTGGTTATATGCCGCAAATTGTCGCAATTGATTCATTAGTCCCTTTGAACGTAACAAGATTTCTACTACTTGCTCCCCGCGCAGATAATGCGAAATGTAAGCAAATTGCTGCAGATTTAGGCATTGCTCATCTCTTAAAATTACCTATGCAAACTTTATCGGGCGGTGAGTTACAAAAAGTTTTATTAGCGCGTGCCTTGTTAAATGAACCAGATTTATTAGTACTAGATGAACCAGCACATGGCATAGATATTAATGGGCAAGCTGCATTATACAATTTACTTGGCAATATAAGATCTAAATTGGGATGCGGAATTATAATGGTCTCGCATGATTTACATTTAGTGATTGCAGGCACCGACCAAGTGATATGTTTGAATCGACATATATGTTGTTCCGGAACTCCTGCAGTAGTGACAAAAAATCCAGAGTTTATTCATTTATTTGGCAGTAAAATTGCGGCTGAATTGGCGTTATATACACATCACCATGATCATAATCACGATCACGAACATGATCACCAACACGATGTTTAGGGTTTAAAATGGATTGGTTATTAAATTTAGATTTTACTACCCGTGCATTATTCGCAGGTATAGGTATTGCCATTTTAGCAGGTCCATTAGGATCGCTTATGATCTGGCGTCGTATGGCATATTTTGGGGATACATTAGCACATTCTACTTTACTTGGTATAAGTTTAGCTTTATTAATGCAAGTAAATATTTACTTTGGTTTGATTGCGGTCACATTAATTATTGCAGCATTGCTAGCTTCTTTGAATAAACATAAATGGCTGGCTAGCGATACCATTTTGGGAATTTTATCACATTCTACTCTGGCTATTGGTTTGGTTGCCGCAACTGCAATTCAAGGTGTACGCGTCGATTTGTTAAGCTATTTATATGGCGATATTTTAGCTGTAGATCAATACGATCTTATTTATATAGGTTTAGTGATTTTGATCGTAGCAGTTGTATTACTGCGCTTATGGCGTTGGTTACTGGCTTCTACAGTGCATAGTGATCTAGCACAAGTAGAAGGCGCGCCTGTAGATGTTGCAAATTGGGCTTTTATAATTTTATTAGCTTTAGTTTTTGCAGTAGCTATTAAATTGGTAGGGGTATTGTTGATTACTGCATTATTAATTATTCCTGCCTCTACCGCACGCAGATTTGCATCTACTCCAGAAATTATGATTGTATTGGCTAGCATTTTTGGCTGTATTGCAGTTGGTCTTGGTTTTTATGCCTCATTATATTGGGATTGGCCTACAGGTCCCGCAATTGTGGTTGCAGCAACGGGTATGTTTGCGCTGTCTTTATTTACTGCGCGTTTGCGTAGCTATGGTTAACTTTCAGTAGATAATTCTGACTGCAAGCTAGCAATGATTGAGGTGTTTGCATCAGGATCTTTGAGGTGCACTTTATGATGATTCTCAGTAGCTTCATTAATCATGGCGCCCATTTTTAAGGTGGCATAAATCCATGCGCCTAATACCACAAAAATTATTACTGCAATATATGGTACAACCTGTGCCATACCACCGCATAGGTATAACAAGACTACATAAATTATAGAGCCGCCGGATTTGCCAAAGCGTGAGGCTAAGCCGTCAACAATAACTTTGCATTTGCGTTGCTCTTCCTTAGATAAAGGTATGAATGCAATCTCTTTTGTTTCATCGAATAAAGTATATTTACAACCGCGTCCTAAGCATATTTGCGTAGAGCCAATTAGTAAAACCATATTCGCAGGATTATTGATTAAAGTTCCAAGCGCATCAAAAAACATAGTGCCTTCTAAAGCTATACCAGAAAAGAAACCTATGCTTGTTAAAAGCCAAACAACCGGTGTTGCTAAAGCTGCAATAGTCCAGCCAAATCTGCGTATTACATTCCCTGAAACCAGCAAAGCTAAAATTACCGCTAAGAAGCCGGTTATACTATAGACGCGACTCATATAAGCATTTATTTCTTTACTGGAAGACATTACTAGTTCAATTTTGTAAGCCCATAAAATATCAGATAAGTTATAAACTATATAATAGCCAACCACTATGAATACCATATACAGTACGTAACGAGAAGTTCGCAAATAACTTATGCATTCGCTTAAAGATATTTTTCTAGCATTTTTTTGGGCAGGAGTAATTAGTTTTACATGTTCATGTTTAAAGACATGATTACTTAACCACCAATATAAAGCTATAACTCCTAAACTTAATATTAAAACAAATGCTAATTGTAAGAATAGCCATTCATGATCCTGATAGCCTTGCGGTACAGGTATAAAATCAATGCGTTGTAAAAGACGCGCAAACTCACCAGAAACTATACCAGAGCAATTAGCACCTAAGGCAAATATTGCATAAAAACGTTTAGCTTCATCTACTTTAGTAACTTCATTGGCAAAGCCCCAAAATAAAATGAATAGAACCATCACGCTCCACATTTCTGCTAAAACGTAAAATAACGTTAAGTTCCAGTTCCTTATAGCGGCAATTAAACCTTTAGAGCCAGCGCCAGTTAAAATATTATTTTGTAAAAAATCAGCTAAAGTATCTAATTGTAAAAATTCGCGATTTGGATATAACACAAAGGTGAAAAGTGTAAAATAAACTAAAAAGCCGCTAATCATCATGTAAAACACATGCTCGCGGCTAAATCTACTAATTAATTTTGTATAAATGTATGTTAAAAGCACCGCTACCGGCAAAATAGCTACAATCTGCAAGAAAGGAATTACTTCTGCACCTGAGCCAGGGGCTTTGACAATTAAAGGAATTTTTAAACAATGCAGCAGGTTATAAACGAAAGCGATTAAAAAGAACATCGCAAACATGGGCAGGAGTTTCTTTAATTCGAATGAGTGTATAGGCCAGATTAAACTGCGTATTTTGCCGAAAGGCTTTGTATGCGCCAGATCTTGTGCCATCCCCATGCTCCAACTAGGCTTTTTGCAGTTCACATCATGCCATAAATAGTGTGTGTTGTCAAACTAATATGTGACAACCATGGTAGATGCGTGTGGCCTCACCTATTTAAAAGCTACTAGGCAAGCCTACAGCGATTAGGATTTTGTTGCTGATTTGCCTGTTTTTCTTCCTCTTCCTCTTCCTCTTCTACAACCCTAGATTTTAAATTAGGTGTAGATGATGCCGTCTCTGTTAGAGTATTTTGTTGTGCAAGCGCTAAACTATATGCCGGTGTTCTGCTTGCTTGTTTTTCTGCTCTGTCCCAATAATTAAAATTAATAAGATTTTCTAATAGGTTTTCATAGCCTGCGATCCACGCCTTGATTATATTTTCACCTACTAGAGTTTGTTGGAGTAGAATTTGAGCATTCTTCGAGGCTTCCTGATCAGCGTTAAAGCCTTGTAAATGTTGTAAATAGTCTTTTACAGCATTCTGTAGCATCCCGTATGTGCCTTTAGTTTGCGGTAAAAGGTTAGCTGTGAGTATTCTAGCGTGATATAGAAAAAACATGGAGTTATAGCTAGCAGCTGCGGGCAGGCTTTGTTTAATCGCCTCTTCTTGTTTAAGAATGCGACTTAGAAATAAATGTATATCGTAAAAACTTTTTTCTTGCTTATCAGCTTTGATAGTTTCTATTCTAGCATTGTAAATTTTTATAAGCGTAACCATAAGTTGAAATAGATCAGGATTGTTCTCTTCCAGCATTATAAACGATATACTTTTGCACCCGTGTTCCATTTCCCTAAGACGCTCATGTATTGCTTGTTCTCTTTGCGCTTGATTAGAAAAAATCGAGATGGAAGGATCTGCTTTTGTAGGAGCGCGTAAACATGCAGTAGTTCTGGTAAGTAAAACAGAAAGTCCAAGGATTAAATATGGTGTAGAAGTATTTTTGGCTAAATTAATTATATTACTACTGAATAGTCCCTTTTTTAAAGTGCGTGAATTATGATAACTAACGCAAGCATGATAAAACGCAGAAGGAATAGCGACGAAATCACGAAACTCTATTAATAGTTTCTCTTCTATTAGAGCTCTAAATTGTTCATCTGGTTCCCAATTAATAAATGTAAAAACTCTTATTTCTTTGTTTTTTCGCTCAAGAGTCTTTTTCAGTAAAGAAGAAAAGTGCTCTGCAGAATGCTCGCATGGATGTCCTTTTGCTATTAAAAATTCTACTAAATCTAGATTGTTTGCACTAAGATGTAATAATGAACTTAAAATGTCGGCGGCACGTCTCCCGCAACGATGCCCTATCAAAGTTGTATCTTGAAGCTGGCTATAAAATAATTTAAATAATTGTTTTTTACCATGCTCTGCGAGTTGTATCAGTGGATTAAAACCTAGTATAACTTCGTGGGTTTTAAAGTGTATAAGTGTATTAAAGAAAAATGACAATGCTACTCTGTAATTCTCACTATCTTCATAAAGGAATGCAAAAAAGTCTGCGTATTTTTGTTCTAGTTCGCTTGATATAGTCTTTACATTTACACAGCCAGCTATAATATTACCTAAGAAGAAGCTGGATCGATCTCCATAGCCATCTCTGTAGAGAAGTTGTGCGGCAACAAATTCTCGTTTTAATAATAAATCTGTAGCTAATTTATTTAAATCCGGCAGAATAGATATATCTAATACAAGATCATCTAACTTTTCTTTGTCGCTAGGATAGCTTTCATATAGGGCGAGAATTTCCTGCTTTAAAAGCTCTCTAGAATTATGTGCAGATATAATCGTTGCATAATCATTAGTTTCTAAATCTGTTTTAATCTTGGCAATGCGTTGTTGAAAATCATTTAATTTACTTTGATCAAGTTTAGCAGCAGCATTTTTCGGCTTTGCTTTAGGTTGTGCTGATTTTACAGCTGCAGAGGAAATTTGTTCCACTATAGGGGAGGTATTATCTTGCGCTGAAAGGAGCATATGGCGCCTTTGTTTAATAAACTCTATGCGGGCTTCAAGAAAAGTAATGGCATGTTGCGTAACGTCCTCGTTTATTATTCTCATTTTTTGATGTGCATTTTTACAATTAGTGAAAATTCTTTCTATGTACGCATCACTAAAATTAACCGCATCTTGTGCATATAATTTTGCAATTTCTTTATCAAATTTTCCTTGCAGCTTTTCTTGCTCTGATTGTAACTCACAGAGCAAAATTAACATTGTATCTTTAGCATAAGTAAAATGGTCATTCATTTTATTAACCATCTTGCTATCAGTAAGATCTACACCATCAATTTTAATGCTAAGAAAAACCGCGTTATTATAATATGCGCGCAATGTTTTGGCTTGCCCTTTTTCATCGGTAAATTCAAGAGTACAATGCCATTGCGCAAAGAAAGTCTTTTTATAATTGTATGTCTCATCAATTCGCAGATGCCAGCTTATAGGTGTTATTGTGTTTTGCTCTGGGATATTTTTAATATCTAAGTTTATAATTATATATCCGTTATCTGCTTTGAAGGTTATATCTTCTTCCTTAAGACCTGCTCTTTGGATCCAATCCCTATTTTGCTTATTGCTTAAAAAATTATATAAACCGCTGGAATTTATAGCTTTTGGTTTAGGTTTTACTAATTGAAAATCATTATTATTATTTTTCATCTATATACCTTTTCAAAGTAGATATGTATAGTTGCTATACTAACAAAATCATAAAAGCAATACAAGCCATGGTTAAACCCAATGGCTTGTATGAAAATTGATTATGAAGAAAAGTGCAATTGCACTAGTAAGATAGTTTAAGCATTTTCTTTTGCACCCATTGCTTCAACTGCGCAGCGTACGTTTTCTCTTAAATGCTCAGGATTGATAGTACCTAAAATAATACTACCTACACCAGGTTGTGCAAAAATAAAGTCCATGGCTTCCTGCACTGGATTTGCAGCATTAAATTTAGATAGATGTCCGCTAGCAAAAGCCTTTTTAATTAAAATACCTTTGTTGCTTCTGGCAGCTTCTTCAATTACCGGTAATTCTTCTGTAGATACGGGATTGTACATTACCATCGCAACATCAGAGTTTTGTAAAGTTGCAATACCACCAGTGACGGTTTTGGTCGACATTCCAGAATAACGAATTAAACCTTGTTGCTTTGCATCATCTAAAGTATTGAAGACATCAAAATTATTGATAATATGATCATCATTGCCGTCTGAATGAATTAATAATAAGTCAATGTAATCTGTACGTAATGTATGTAAGCTGCGTTTAATACTCTCCATAATATGCTGTCTAGTAAAGTTATATACGGACTGCTGATTTATATAATCTTCGCCGGCTTTACCAACTATGATCCATTTATCACGCTGTCCCTTTAGCAATTTTCCTAAACGTTCTTCACTAGTGCCATATGCAGGCGCAGTATCTAAAACATTAATTCCTAATTCTTGAGTTAAAGCTAAAATATCAGCAGCTTCTGCATCACTAGGTAAATCAAAAGCGGAAGGGTATTTAACGTCGGTATTGCGGCCAAACTTAACGGTACCTAACCCTAAAGGTGATACTAATAAATCGGTAGAGCCTAATTTGCGTTTTGTTAACATCATAATAATTGATCCCAGATTGGTTTTGCTATTAAAGGTTGCGGCAGCTTGTGCAATATTTCATTTGATTTAGCAAATGGTTTAATGTGTTCCTGATCTAATAGATTAATTATTTCTTGTGCCAAAATTGGCGCTAATGCAAGTTTGGTTGGCCAAGCAGTAATGTAATTATTAGTATTAAATACAGTAATTGATGCGGGTTTTGAACCGTCAGCTTGTTTGGCTTCTGCGCGATCTACAAAAAAGGTCGCATATTCAGCATCATTTAAATTCAAATTAGGAAATATTTCATGCAATTCTTGTTTTGTAGCAGCTATTTGTTGTGCTGAAGTTCTATGCACGCCATCTTCAGCCAATTTCCCACCCAAATACCATACCGGTACATCATCATGCGTGGTATGGGTAGTTATTGTAATTCTTGGCACCGTATTTAAACTAATACAATGTCCGTATACTGCGGATAAATTTTTAGATTTAACAAGTACCATTTGCAAGGGACGTAATTGCATTGTAGGAGCTGCAGGTAAGGGTTGTGTAATTTGCGCATTGCCGCTGCCGGCGGTAAAAATATATTTTTGCGCTTTGATTTGTATATTATCATTTTCGCATTTAATTGTGACATGATTAATATTATTACTACTATCAAGATCTAAACTATAAGTACCACTATCTGCTTTTATGCATTTATTTAATAAGGGTGTGGCTAAAGCTTTTAATACAGATGGTATATCTAATACTAATTCTGCTAATTGATATAATTTACTTTGTATAGCTGATGTTTGAATTATTTGCGGCCAAGAGGCTTTATTTGTAACCTCAACATGACTATTCATGGCATTGCTGGCAAATAGGGTTGTAATACCGCCAGTTAAGCGATCCACAGACCACATGTTCTGATGTGTAGATAAAATCCGCGAATTTTGTAGATCAATTTCACCGTTACCATTTAAGCATTGCTGCCAGAGATTGGGCATATCCTGTAAGGATGTTACATTAGCGGAGACTTGTCCGGTCAAAGCATACTTAAGACCGCCATGGATAATGCCTTGTGATTTAATTGTTTGGCCGCCACCTAAAGTATCGGTTTCAATTAATAACGCGTTGAACCCTAAGTTACTTAACCTAGCTAAAGTCCATAATCCGGCAATACCGCCACCGAAAATTACTACATCGACATTGATCATATCTATTTGAGCCATCAATAAAAGCAGGATTTTAGCATATCTAAGGGTATGTTTGAATACATGTTGAAGCACTATGCTATTGCACAGGTCGCATAAATTTAAATAGGATCTAAAATGCTAATTGAATACAAGGATTTCCATATAGATCTAACATATTCGGCGCAGACTAAATCTTATTTTGGCGAGATTGAGTACAAGGATTTATTAATTAGCTTTCAAGCAACTAACCGCCAAAATGCCGTAAAAATTATGCACCATGTTGTGGATACATATCTACAGCCGCAACAGGAGTTTGCTTTGCTTTAAGATGTAATTCTATTAATTTGGCATATTTATAATAAGAACCTTCGGCATTAGAGAGGGCAAGCATGAACCCTTGTCTTCCATCCAAGAAACCAAATCTAAAAAAATAACCACGTATAAAAGTAAATAGACCATGCGAAACAGCATTAATAAAACTACTGCGTTTACCAGCTTGAAAGTAGTGCTGTGCACCTGCCGTAGAATAACTATGCATTTTATTAATTACAGTATTTATGTTGGGAAACGAATAATGCAAAATATGCTTATGCAAACGGCCGACTTTACCATTTATTTCTAAACCAAAATGTACTAAGCGCGGAATAATTTTGCATTGATCGCGTTTTAACAACCGGATATGTTTCTCATGCATCCAATCGCCAAAACGAATTTGTTTACCGCAATAATAAGAGCGAAATGGAATTTCATACGCAGTATAGCGAGGATGACTTAAGGTTTGTTGAATCTCTGCTGCTAATGCAGGTGTAACGCGCTCATCGGCATCAACAAATAAAACCCATTCGCAACTTGCCATGGCATATATTTGTTCGCGTTGCGGGCCACAACCAAGCCATGGTTGTATTTTGATTTTGTTAGTAAAGCGTTTGCATAATTCAACGGTATTATCCGAGCTTTCCGAATCAATAATTATGATTTCATCAGCAAAAGATACGGCAGATAAACAATCAACAATATTATGTGCTTCGTTTTTAGTAATTACGCAAACGCTCAAAGTACTCATTAAGCTCGCTTTTCTTGAATTTCTGCTAGAGTTTTGCAATCTATGCACAAAGTAGCTGTAGGTCTAGCTTCTAAGCGACGCACGCCGATTTCGATACCACAAGCTTCACAATAACCATAATTTTTTTCTTTGATCTGCTGCAATGCTTCTTCAATTTTCTTAATTAATTTGCGCTCACGATCACGAGTGCGCAATTCTAGACTAAACGTTTCTTCTTGGGTTGCTCTATCGTTTGGATCGGCTAAAGAAGTAGCTTCTTTCATTTCAGTAATGGTGTGATCTACTTCTTCCATCAATTCGCGCTTCCAAGCGATAAGCATATTGCGGAAATGCTCCAATTGTTCATCATTCATGTATGGTTCGCCGGTAGTTACACGGTAAGGAGCTATTCGGGGCTTTTTCTCGGTGCGTGTGATCACTTCTGAAGATTCAAATTCAGTATCTACGTCTTCCACTTCTTCTATATCCTTATTTACTCTTGTCGTTTTGCTGCTTCCCTTAGTTCTGCCCACCATAAGTACCCTCCAGGCATACCTTTTTATAATGTTAAACGGATTTTATAGCAGAAAGGCTATATGGCCGCAATAGCAACTAATCCTGACCTAGCCCCTGTAAAAAATATCTTAGGTTAGACATATAACGGTTTTTAGAGTTCCAAGGTAAAGAATCAGGCTAGAAGGCCGAAAAACTCATTAGTTACCTAAAGTGTAAGAGCCTATTATGAAATTTAGTAGCCATCTAACCGAAGCAATCCTATTAAAGCGCTTACTGCGCCTTTCCAGCACATTGGGATCCTAAGCTTAGAATTCCACGTGGACAAGTTGTCGCG
>JADMIO011135804.1_pt1 | contig 30964 bp, 26 predicted proteins | sample 8958161 | NCBI WGS metagenome assembly JADMIO01 (sample SAMN16585339, study PRJNA669376) | soil metagenome | isolation source: Crop rotation soil | place: USA: Cullars Rotation, Alabama | collected 2011 | reverse complement strand
GCCGCGACTTCAAGTCACGTGAATTCCAAGCTTCGGATCCCACTGTGCTGGAAAGCTGATTTTCTGGCTGCGCGGCATCCTGGGCACGCGCCACGGCGATGAGCGCGAGCGCCCGAACCCTTTTGCCGGTCCTGTTGCCGCGTCCGAGTTGCGCGAGGCGCCGGCCAATCTTGTCGCTCCGCCGCAGACACTTGAAGAAAAATTCGCACAGCTCGGCACGGATAAAAGCCGTGTTGCCTCTATCGAGAACAAGACGGCGGAAAACATCATGCTCGATATTGCGCGTATGGATAAAGGCTTCGACATCGATTTCTTCTTCCAGGCGGCGCAGGATTCCTTCGTTATGGTGGTCGAGGCTTTCAGCGCCGGCGACCGCGAAACGCTGCGGGACCTGCTGGATGCGCCCGTCTATAAAATTTTCGAGGCCGCCATCACAGCCCGCGAACAAGCCGGCGAAAAGCAACTCACGGAAATCCAGGCCATGCGCAAGGTCGAGATTATCGAGGCGAAACTCAGCGGCCGCGCCGCCTCCGTCACGCTGCGCTTCCGCGCCGACGAGGTTTCCTGGACGAAAAACGCGGCCGGCGAAATTATCTCCGGCCATGAAACCCGCATCACCGAGATGCGCGATGTCTGGACCTTCACGCGCGACCTGCGCAGCCGCGATCCGCGCTGGCTCATCAGCGAAACGCGCGGCGGCTTCGAGGGCGACAACGATATTATTCCCAACAGCTGATGCGGAAAATCCTTCTCCTGTCCTTGTTATGGCTGACTGCCTGCGCGGGCGGGCAGGTTGCGCCAAAGCCGCCGGGGCAAACGCTCGTTTTAAAACCGGCCTCTTTTTCAGATCTGCCCGGCTGGAGCCAGAGCACGGGTTTTTACGGCAGTACAGCTGCCGCGTTCGAGCAATCCTGCGCCCGCATTCTTAAGGCATCACCGGACAAAGCTTTTTCCGATATTCCGCAGGCGGGCACATACGCACAATGGCAGGCGCTCTGCAACCGGTTCGCTATGCGCGACACGTCGAACGATCTGCCGGTCATTAATTTTTTCACACAGAATTTCACGCCTTATAGTGTGACAAACAATGGCGACGCCGGCGGGCTTTTTACTGGCTATTACCAAGCGTCACTGCACGGATCGCGCACACGTAGCGCGAAATACAACATCCCGCTTTATGCGCGCCCGGACGACCTTGTCATGGTCAATCTCGGTGAATTCCGCGAGGGATTAAAAGGCCAGCGCATTGCCGGCCGCGTCGTCGACGGCACGCTCAAACCCTATGAAGACCGGGCGCAGATCGTTTCCGGCAACTGGCCGCATAATGACAAGGCGCTGGTCTGGGTGGACGACCCGGTCGCCGCGTTTTTCGTGCAGATCCAGGGCTCCGGCGTTGTCATTCTCGATGATGAAAACCGGGTGATGAATATCGGCTATGCCGGCCAGAACGGGCACATTTACACGGCGATCGGCGGCGAACTGGTGAAGCGCGGCGCGCTGAAGAAAGAAGAAGTGTCGATGCAAAGCATCGCTGCCTGGTTGCGCGCGCATCCGGACCAGGCTGATGAGATCATGAACACCAACCGCTCCTATGTCTTCTTCCGGGAAAATGATGCCGGCGCGAAAGGCGCGGAAGGCGTGACGCTGACGCCCGGGGCCTCGCTCGCCGTAGACCACGCCTTGCTCCCCTATGGCGCGCCGCTTTGGCTGGCGACAACGACGCCGGACGGCCGGCCCTTCAACCGTCTCATGGTCGCGCAGGATACGGGCGGCGCCATCACCGGCGCCGTGCGCGGCGACGTTTTCTGGGGTTACGGCCAGGAAGCGGAACTGGCGGCCGGTTCTATGAAATCGCCAGGTAAATACTGGATTTTACTGCCTAATCCCTAAAAATTTTGACATAAGGAGTATATAAGCGTAATCTTGTATGCAAAATCAAAGTAAATAAGGAGGAAGGAATGCGGGCTTTTATATATAAGGGAGATGAAACCCGTTTTGTTCGCGTGCAAGACCTGCCTTTCAATCCGGCGGCTCTTGAGACAGCGGGGATTGTCGAACAATTGAAAACCACCGCTCCGGTTATGGCGGATATGCTAGAGTGTAAATTCGCCAACGCAAATATCGTTTCGCGTGATCAGACTTCGCTGGATATACGTCTTGATTGTAAAAGCGTGCTTGCAGCAGCTTGCCATGAATCCAGCCGTTTTTACCGGCTTTCTTTCAAAATAATGAACGACGGACCGCTATATAACGTCGGTAATCCAAATCATTATTGTGTGGAAATAAATCCAGACTTACTGACTCTAAATCAGTAAGGAATCGGGTATTTTTTCCGCACCGTTTCCAGGTCGTTCAACACATCTCCGCCTAAATCGAGGTTGATGGAATCGATATTCGATTTCAGTTGTTCCATCGTCGTCGCGCCGATGATGGTCGAGGTCAGGAATTTTTGACGGTTGACGAAGGCGAGCGCCATCTGCGTCACATCCAGCCTATGCTTTTTCGCCACGGCGATATAATCCCGCACCGCTTCATTGGCCACCTCCGTATCGCGCGAAGAGCGCGAGGGCGGCAGGTTCCAGCGCGAGCCTTCCGGGCGCGCCCCATTCAGATATTTCCCGCTCAGCATGCCGGTGGCGAGCGGCGACCAGGCCAGCAGGCCGATATCCTCGCAGCGCGCCACCTCCTGCAGGTCAAAATCGAACAGGCGGCACAGCAGCGAATATTCATTCTGGATCGACACCATGCGCGGCAGATTGTGATCGCGCGCCAACTGCAAGTATTTCATCGTTCCCCACGCGGTTTCATTGGACAGCCCGGCGTGGCGGATTTTTCCGGCCCTGATGAGTTCGTCCAGCGTCCGCAGCACTTCAAGAAAATTCTCTTCGATCTCCGGCGGCGCGAAACCGGGATCGTAATCCCAGTGATTGTTGAAATGATAGGCCTCGCGGTTCGGCCAGTGCAGCTGATAGAGGTCGATGTAATCGGTCTGCAGGCGTTTCAGGCTGCCTTCGACGGCGGCGAGAATATTTTTCCGGTCTATGCCCTGCCCGCCGCGGATCCAGGACAGCCCGTCGCCAGCAACCTTGGTGGCAAGAATGACTTGCCCGCGGTTTTTACGCGCCGCGAACCAGGCGCCGATAATCTCTTCCGTCCTGCCGTAAGTGTCCCGGGTCGGCGGGATCGCGTACATTTCCGCCGTGTCGAAGAAATTCACGCCCTGGGAGAGCGCGTAATCCATCTGTTCATGGCCTTCGGCCTCGTTGTTCTGCCGTCCCCAGGTCATGGTGCCGAGGCAGATGACGCTGACATCGAGACCGGTGCGGCCCAGCCTGTTATATTTCATGAAAATATCCTTTTACGGCCCGAAGATCTGCTTGCGGAATTTATCCGTCTCTACAGTTAGGTCCTCGAGACTGTCCGGCAAGGGATCGGGAATGGAAAGATTCGGCGGATTTTCAAGAATCGCCGGAATGGTCTGGTTAAAAGCGGCCACGACATCCGGGTCGACATCGCGCCGGTTGAACGCGACCCGGTCCAGCACCGAGCCGCTGACGGGATCGGGCCGGTAATAACACTGGATCTGGTCGAGACGGTACTCACCAAAGGAATTGATCTGCGCGAACCATATGCGCACGGAGGTTTCGAATTCCTCGACCTCGGAAATGCGTATGGTTTCAGGATAGGATACCTGCCGCTCCAGGAAGACCTTGCAGATGCCGTATGCCATCGTGCTTTGCAGCGGCGAAAACAGGTAATAGATCAGTCCCCCCAACAGGCCAATGCTGCCCGCAACAAGCCCCCATTTGAAAATTTTGCGGTTGCGCAGATCTTTTGCCGTCGGAATATAAGGTTCGGGATCGGTCATCGCCTCGTCGATCTGGCGGTCGGCAGTCTTGCGCGTAATGGTGCCGCGGTCCCGTACCAGGTCGGCCTTGATGTCTTCTTCGGTCATGCCAGTTTGACCCGCGCTTCACTTTCCGCCCGCAGGACATCCTTACTGGCCGTAGCCATTTCCTCGACGATCTGGTCGATGACAACACTGATCATCGCGGCGCGCGTTTCGCCGCTCTCGCTGTTCGCCAGGACGCGGCGGCGAATCTCGTTGCGGGCGCTGCCGCCCGGGTAGGTGACTGCCAGCATCTGCCGCGCCCGTCCGGCGCCGAGTCTTGTATAGAGGCGGTTGCGGATCGCGACATCCTCGACCGAAGTAGAAAGCGCCCAGAGTTCGATCGGCCCGAGCGTGTTGTAGAGATGCTGCTCATAGCGTCCTTCGGTCGTGCCGAGCACCAGCAGGCACGGCGCGCCGACCGATTTCGGGCCCGTCAGCTTGTTGCGGATAATGCCGCGCGCGGTTTCCGACAGGCCGAAGCGCTCCTGGATATCATCGACCGCCTTGTCGGAGATGGCGGTTCCCAAAACCCAGACGCCGGTGGCAAGATCGACCATGTCTTTCGAGAAATCATCGAGCAATTGCGAGGCGAGAACAATCTGGACGCCGCGTTTCCGGCCTTCGCGGACATCGCGCACGACTTGGTTGCGCACGCCGGCGCTGCGGCTGGTGCGATGGAATTCGTCGTAGCAGAGGCGTTTCGGCGTCTCGCTGATCTCCTGCAGGCGCAGTTCGTGCCACGGGCGGTATTTCTCGGGAATATGCACAAGCGATTCCTTACTCATCCACCAGCTGCGCACCAGCGCGTGCCGCGCCAGCATATACATGATAGAGGTCTGGCGGTCGGCGGATTCATCGCCCTGCGGCGCCACATCCATCAGGTCGAGCGCGCAGATGCGAGTCCCGGCAATGTCGAACTGCGTCACCGATGACAGGATCGGGAATTCACGGATGGCGGAGGTAATCATGCGCTCGAACGCGCTGATAACGGTCTCGGAGCTGGAGCCGACGCCTGTTTCCTCAAGCAGGGTGCGAATCTGCGGGCGGCGCGAAGCGGTGATGGCGTCGCTCAGGGTCGGCGCGGCGTGGCGCTGCGCGATCTGCGCCACGTGATACTGGCCGATATCGTACATTTTATCGACAATGTCCCACCAGTAGGGGTCTGTCGGCAGGTGGACATTGAACTTCGCCAGCGCCTCGTCAACCTCGGCTTCGAGGCGCGGCAGATAGGGACGTGCCTCGGCGTTGGCGGCGCGGTCATCGCGCCAGCGGTACATTTCATCAACGACCAGGCCGCACAGCTGCTGCATCCCGTCATAGGGCTTGTCGTAGCCGGCCGGCGTGCAGAGCAGCGTCATCAGCTCGACGAGATAGCTGCGCTCTTCCGGCATCGGCGTGCGGCATCCGAGTTGTGTATCGAACGGGTTGATCGCGAACTGGTGCGACATCTGCAGCCGGTAATAGGCGGCCTCGTGCTGGCGGTGCAGCGGCAGGGCCTCGCGGATCATGGAAATCAGGCCCGAAGAAGAAGGGCCGATATCGATGATGGCGAGATACGGCAGTTTCGCAAGGCCCGGCCCCAGGCAGGTGCCGAGATTGAGCGTGTTGAGCAGCACCGATTTACCCGCGCCCGGCTGGGCGAAGATCAGATCGAACCATGTCGTGGTGAGATTGGTGCCGGTCTGGTACGGCCAGACCTTGCCGTCGGGCGTACGGAAAATCATCGTGCCCTGTTCAAACGGGCTCGAGGGGCGTTGCCACGGCAGCAATTTCATCATTTCCGTGAGCGGCGCCACGCCGGTCGGCGCCGTGCCGCCGCAGTGGATGCCCATGCCGGAGCTCATCACGCAATCGAGCGGATCGCCGGAAAATTCGCTGACCTGGCAATACCCCCAACTCTCGACAGCCTGCAGCAGGACCGATAGGCGCTCGTTGATAACGCTTTTTTCCTCGACCTTGCACCATGTGGCGAAGGACACGCGCATACGCACGACCGGTTCGTTGCGCGCCATGGATTGCAGCCCCTCGAGCGAGAACTTGATCTGCTTGTTGGCGGAATTTGTGGGCCCCAGGATCGTGGCGATGAAAGTGCGGAACTGTGTCGCATAGACGCCGCCGCCTTCGATCAGGAAGGAAATGCGGAACGGGATATCGGCCTCGACGAGACGGTTGAGCAACACGGGAAACGCCGTGGCGTCCATCGGGCCCAGCGTCATATCGGCGCCGGCCCAGAGCGTGTTGCCGATTCGCACGACAGATTTGCCGAGCACGCGCGCATCAGCCGCCACCAGCTGGTTCGGCAGGTTCGGCCACAGAACATCGGAGAGATCTTTTTCATCCGTGGGCGCGCGCGGTGGCACCGGGTCGCCCGGCAGGCAGGCGCGCCAGCCTTCATTGGAATGGTCGGGGAAAAGATTGCTGCGGACGGCGGCCAGCGCTTCATGCACCTCCATCACCCGGCCCTGCACGCCGAGTTCGTCCATCGCGGAGACAATCGCGGAGACATAGCTTTTATGCCGGGTCCGCAGCGGTTCGAGCGCGGCATTCGGGTATTGCGCATCGGGCGCGTTGACCCAGTCCCTGGCTTTTTGCTTGGCTTCCCTGCCGACGCGCTTGGCCTCGCTTTTCGCCAGCACGGCGGGCCGCGTCCACAGCACAAAATAACATTCTTCGTAGGTGAGGAATCGCTGCAGGTGTTTGATGCGTTCTGAAAGAACATCATCGATATCGATGCCGATATTCAGTGCCGTCGTGCGCGAAGGGCGTACCAGGGTCTCGAGCTGGTCGCGGATGCGGTTCGGATCGCGCACAAAGAAGACCTGCATCGCGTGACCCTGGCGGTCAAAACGCGAACCGATCTTGATGGTCGCGCCCTCGACGATGCGCTTGTATTCCTCGTCGCCGATAATCTGGCGGCTGCCCTCGACCTTGTAATAGGAAATCAGCGAGCCGTCCGTGGCGGCCAGCGTATGCTCGTCGTCCGAGGTCTCAAGCTGTATGAAAGACGATACAGATTGCCTGAGCGATTTTTGATAGGGAATAAGAAGGCGCTTTACGAAATTCATTATTATACTGTGTCAGGTTACCCCAGTTGGATCGGCGAAATACCGTCTAAAATTATAACCCACATAAATCGCCGCGGCTAGGGACGTCGCCTATTCGCATAAAATTACGGGGATATCAGACAGCCTTGGCGACCTCAAGATAGATGGACGGCCATTGCGGCGGCGTTTTCGCGCCGAATGGCCCGCCCTTGGAGCGCCAATAGGCCAGAATTTGCGGAAACTGGTTAAATTCGAGGTCGGCTTCCTTGATGATGCGCCGGTCCAGCGGCAGCAGGCGGATACCCTTCAGCTTGGCATCGCGCGCCGCGTAATGTTTTTCGCCGAGATAATCGCGCAGGACCGTTGCCAGGATGTAGGGGTTGTCGGTGCTGATGCGTTTCTTGGCTTCCTCGCGCCGCGACATCAGCGCATCCAGCGAACGGCGCGCCGCATCGGCAACCGGCCCCTGGCTGATACGGGCGACATAAACGGCGCGCGCAATGTGATGCAGCCGCGCCTGCTCTATTTCCGGCAGCCAGATCAACGTGCCGGATTTCATGATGCTGACATCGTCGAGATTGAAGCACTGATGACAGAAGATACAGGCCGTTACGAGGTTTTTCTCGTTCATGTCCGTCAGGTTGCGATTGAGGAAATGCGCTTCCTGGTATTTGGCGGATTTAAAACCGCAAAAACGGCAGGTGTGGTTGTCGTGCTCGAAAATCTTGTTCTTGAGATCGGCCGGCACTTTCACGCGTCCGCCGGATAAGGAGGCGGAGCCGCTTGCCGCGGCTCCGCTCCCGGAAGTCTTGCCGCCGGTTCTTTGTGGTAAAGGCCGGGCGACGCCTAAAGTAATAGGCAAAAGATCCATTAGTTGGTTACAAACGACACTTTCTTGAGAGCCTGCAGATCCTGCTGGTTGCCGACTCCGACCGTGTTGAACACAGACTCCATGACGATCGGCAGGGCGAACAGTGCGCCGCCGATTGCCAGCCGTATTGCGCCGTCTTTCAACGGGGTCTGGGACGGGTTCTCGACGTGATCCTTGATTTTAAGGATGCCGAGTACCGCGATCAGGAGTCCGAACAGGTAGGTCAGAGCCGTCAGAAGGCCTGGAAGGCTTTCAATGGACTTCGTGACGTTTTGTGCAATGTTGCTGAAGTTGTTGGCTGCCTGTGCCTTGCCGCTCGAGAGAGCAAGGGCGCCGACCGTCATGGTTCCAGCAAACTTGTAATGCATTGATTTAAGTTGTTGTAACATAGTTTCCTCCTTGGGTTGTTTGACTACACACAAAAAATTTACTCGTTTCACCTGAAGCCTTGCGGCGTCAGGTGAAGGTAATACCGCTTGCCAAGCCGAGCGTCTGTTGCACGGCCATAATCAGCGGTCCTAGGTTCACAGCCAGCGCGCCACCTACCACGTGCGTTGCGCCGGCCATGAGCGAAGATTGGGAATTTCCTTCGGCTACGCCGCGGATGATGAAAATGCCGCGGACAAAGCTGATTAATCCGACAATAATCATGAATTTCATAACGGCCGAGACGACGGCCTGGGCCTGGGCCAGTTCGGTTGCGCTTACGCCGGTGTAATTCATATTCACAAAAGCGCGGGTTTGCCCGAGAAGGTTACCCATGGACAGCGACTGGGTCATGGCGCGGACGAGTTCGTTGTAGGAGATCAGCGCGCCCCCGGCGATAAATGTGCCGATGGTGCCGAGGCCACCGGGTCCGCGCGCACCTTCCTGTGCGCTTTTGATCAGGCGGGAAATACCGATCATGATGAAGACCATGCCGGCGCAGAAAGCGAAGAAGTTGAGCACGACATGCGTCGGCGCGAGCAGATCGTTCATCATCGCAACCATGGCGCAGTCAAGGCCGCCCTGGCTGCCGGGCTGCCCACAGGTGCCCGCAACTGGATTAAATCCGCTTGCTATAGGTGCAAGAGCGGAGGCCTGCAAGGCTATGGGTGACATCGTATTGCGCGCAACTTCGACAATGATCGGCAGGGCGAAGAAAGCGCCGCCGGCCAGCAGCCGCGTGACGCCTTCGGAAAGAGAAGTCTGCGCCGGGTTGATAACGTGCGCCTTGATCTTGTAGACGCCCCAGAAACCGAACACCAGGCCTATCAGGTAAGCGATGCCGGTCAGGAATGCCGGGAAAGCGCCGGCATGGGCGATGACGCTGCACAGGCTCATGCCGATCGAGGCGTTCGACATGAAGCCCCCGGTCGGGTTGCAGATGGTTATACCGCCGGCATAGCCGGAAACGCTGAAGCTGATGACCCCGAAAATCGAGGACAGGACGCCGCCGAATCCGGCGCCCGGCATGGTTTCCGCCATGGCCTGGTAAACGGTCGGCAGGGCGAACAGCGCGCCGCCGACGAGCAGGCGGATCACGCCTTCGCGCAGCGGGTTTTGTTCCGGGCTTTCGACATGTTCCTTAAGTTTGAGCAGGCCTGAAACGCCGAGAACAAGGCCCAGCGCGTAACCCAGCGCGGTAATCATGCCCGGCACATCGCTGATGGAATCGAGGATGCTGTTCATGATGGAGTTGAAATCCATCGTCAGCATGTTGAGGATCGGCAGGTTCGCCGTTCCGGCCAGGATCGTCAGGAACGTGCCGACAATTCCGTTCTTGGGGTCGAATTTCGTGAGGGTGCCGCCATTGATGGCCGTTGCCATCGCTTCGTAGATGATCGGCAGCGCAAGCAGGGCCCCGGCGACAAGGAGCCGGATGATCGCGTTGCGCAGCGGGTTCTGTGCCGGGTTTTCGACATGGTCCTTGAGTTTGAAGAGACCGCTGACCGCCAGCACGAGCGCCAGCAGGTACGAGAGCGCGGAAACGAGGCCGGGCAATTTTTCGGAGGATGTCGTGATATTTTTGGCGATGTCATTGACTTCCTGGGCGAAAGACGGATCGCTGAACGTCGTGACAGCGAATAAGGTCAAAGCCAGAACGCCAAGACTTTTCATAATGAATATCCCGTAGAGAGTCCCGCAGGCTTGAACTGCTTTATTATTGTTATCCACCGCCATATCTATAATTAGAACACATTTTAGACAAAATGTGCAAACTTTTTTAAACCCCCAAGAAAGCTAAGTCTTTGGAATAGCTAAAAAATATTAAGAAAGTGTTAACGGGCTGGTAAATTCTAGCGGCTCAGCCGCCCTTCAGTCCCGGTCACAACCCAGATGCCGTTCTCGGCCTTCACGGAAAGAATCTTGCCAAAACCGGGGACCGTATCCCCCACCTTGATGCTCTGGACCACCGCGCTGCCCTTCTGGGAGATCAGGGCTTTATCCGGCTGGGCAGATTTTAGCTCCCAAAGATCTCCGGCTTTCTGCGCTGGCGGCGGTACAGCCGCAGCTTTGGCTTCCGCGGCCTTGGCTTCGGCTTGGTTTTTCTCCGCGGTCAGTGCCGCGATCTGTGTTTTCAGCGCTTCATTTTCGGATTTAAGCGCGTCCAGCGCCTTGTCATTGCCAGCTGGCGCCGCCGGTGCAAGGGCGCTCTTGGCCCTGGTCTCGGCTGCATCGATCTGGGCTTTCATATCCGCTTCCATCGCTGCAAATCTTTCCTGCCAGCTTTTATCCAGCGCCGCCAGCTTATCTGCCATTTCCTTTTCCTTGGCGGCAAGTTCGGCGGCCCCTTTATCGGTGGCGGCTGCCAGCGGATCTTCTGCCGCAACAGGCGCTGGCTCAGCCTGCAGGGCCGGGGCCGCAGGGGCCGAAGCGGTATTATTAGTATCCACTTGCGACAGTTGTTTATCCGGCGGGACGGCCGGTATTTTCGGCACATCCAGCGCCGGGTTTTCAATGACGGCCACATCCGGTGTGCCTGTGGGCGCTGTTTCTTCGGTGGCGTTGATCGGTGCCGGCTGCGGGGGCAGATCCGTACCCTTGGCCAGTTCATCCACCTGCACGGGCGATTGCGGTTCCTCGGCGGCCATAGGCATGGCGCTGCCGTCGGCGGGAACAGGGTTTTTATTGCCGCTCAGGAACCAGTAACCGGCGCCGCCGATAACAACAACAAGCAGAATAATCCAGATCAGCCTGCCGCCGGGGAGGCCGCGCTTTTTAGCGGGCGGCTCGGCTTGGGTGCCGTCATCAAACGTATCGTCCCAGTCTTCTGCCGGGAAATCCTCGATTTCCTCGATATCAAGCGTTTCAAGTTCCGGATCGAATGGTTCGTCGTTCATGGTCAAGTTCCTGATCGTTTAGTTTCAAATTATACAGAGAAATTACTCTTGTATATCGCTATTCGGGTCTATGACCGGCTCAAGAAAAAGTACTCCGAGCGGCGTGCCTTTCTCGATGCGGATCATAACCTTGGCTTTTTCTTTTTCTTCGTCAAGAATTGTGCGTAATTCCTGACCGGCTTCTTCAATCCCCGAGGCTATATTCTGCTTGGTGGAAGTTTCTTCCTGTTGCGAAGTTACCGTATCACCCTGGATGGTTATATCGGTCAGGCCCGATTCTGAAATGGCCGTGGCGGCTCCTTCCACGAAGGCGGCCGCCATAGGCAGAGCAATACGCCGCAGATAGCGGTGATCAACTTCCGTTGCCATCGCGGGCAGGGTCGTTTTCGGATCCAGCGCGACTGCGTCGATATCCTGGCTGATGCCTTTAACCACGATCGTGTCGAAATGCAATGAAAGCAGGTCGGTGCGCTCCTGCTCCTCGAAATTGCCGAGAACGCGGCTCCCGCGCAGAGGGCCTGAACTGATTTGCGCAACGACAGGACCGGGTGCGTCGCTGTTGGCTTCGGTGATGAGTTGGCCGTAGGCGATTTCGCCGGCCGGGAAAAGAATAACCTCGATCAGGTCTTCCTGGCCGTTTAGGTCCTCGTTTTGCTGCGCCAGCGCCGCGGCGGCTTGCGCCTCTTTTTCCTTCTTCTGGTCGAGCCAGTCCTGGCCGGTCATGGCGCGCACGCCAATCACGCGCTGCGCGCGGGAATCAAGTATGGCCTGCATTTGCTGTGTCATCGTGGTCGACATGGCTTCAATCGCCGCCTTGCGGTCGGCCTCCGCCTGCTGCTGCGCTTGCACGAGATCGGCGGGCTGTTCCTGTACAACAGGTTGCTGCGCTTCACGATTCAGGCGCTCTTCCTGCAATTGGCGCCAGCGCTGCAGCGGGTCTTCGGCATTTTGCTGTTCTTCCGGCAGGCTGAGTCCTTCGGTGGCCGGGTTGATCGGGGTCGGCAGGGCGCTTGAACCCGTCTGCTGCGCTTCTTCAACGCGCTCTTCGTTCTCCTGCTGGAGCGCATCGCGCATGGCGGGCGAAACCTCCGCCTCGCCGGGCGGCGCGGACACATCCGAGCCCGTGGGAACGACGGAAATATCGGCCGGCTTGCCGCCGCCGCCAAAAACGAGAATTGTGCCAAAAATAACAACGGCAGCGCCGATAATGACGCCGACTTTTACCAGCGGGTTATCGCGCCAGAGATCGCCCAGCGTTTTCTTTTTGCCGAAATCGTCGAAACTATCCTGCGCATCCAGGTCCAGCGCATCATCATCGAAATCATTGGTCATGGGTGGTGGTCCTATCCAGAATATCGTGACGCTCCGCTAAGCGGGCGCGCACCATCTTGCCGTTATCTGAAAGCAGCAGCACCGGCGACGCGTTCATCGCGTAAACATTCATACCGTCCGCGGATGACACGGAGGAATTCCAGCTCGGCGACAGCAGCGTCAGCGGCGTGCGCACATAGGTCTGCTTGCCGACACGGTAGGCGCTGGTGCGCGCATCGACGCCCGACACATCCAGGCGTTCGGCGCCCGAAGGCGGAATACCCTGCAGAATGGCGGTTATGACGGCATCGCCCGCGACCGTGGAAATTGCGCCCTGTTCGATCAGCGGCGCTTCCGCCAGCGGGCCGCGCTCGGGAATAATCGCGTCAAAACGGTAATGCACCATGTCGCGGCTGGTTTCGATCGAGAGAATCACCGGCGTTTTCAGGGTCAGCAGACGGATGGAAATATTGCCCGAGGCAAATTCGGATTGCGGCGAAATGCGGATGATGTGCGAGCCATCGCCCGATCCCGCCTCGACGATTTCAAAATTTCCCGCCCAGCTCACATCCTCGATCGGCCATGGCGCGCCGGTGACGTCGAGAATATTCAGCGTCGTCACATTGCCGTAGGCAACCTTAACGACAGCCGGCTTCACGCCGGGATCGAGCGAAATGGTTTCCACCGCGACTTCCGGGCGCGGGCTGGGATAAACCGGCGTTTCAACGGATTCCTGCGTGCGGTCGAACTGTTCCAGCAGCGTGCGGATCTCATCGGGGCGCAGCGGCAAAATGCCTTGCAGCGCCGCGTCGAAGGCCTGCTTGCGCGCCTCTTCTTTCAGCTCTTCCGTCGATTTCTGGAAGCTCTGGCTGCCGGGCGCGCCTGCGTCGTTGAGGGAAGGCTCGGGCGCCAGGGCCGCGCTGTTGGCAAAAAAATCGGGAATGGCCGGCGGCGGCGCTTCGCCCGGGAGAACCGGCGGCGCTCCGGCGCCGGTCGTGTCCGGCGTTGCCACCGGCAGGACTGGCGGCGCCGGTGTTTCCTGCGGCAATGCCGGCAGAGCCGTGGCCGGCGCCGGGGCAGGCGCAGCGGTTTCCGTCGTTGTGGTGGTGGTTGTTTGTTCCGCCGGCGACGGGGCTATCGTATCGGGCAGCAGCGGCGGCGTGGCCTCATCGCCCGAAACGGCCTGGGTTCCTTCTGACGGCGTAGTGCCGGTTTGGGCCGCGACAGGCAGGGCCAGGATGGCCGGGGCGCATAATCCGAGAAGAAAAAAACCGGTCAGGAAAAATGCTTTGGACGAGGAACGGCGCATCAGGAAATGTAAATATCCAAGGGGGTTAACTTCTTGAGTCTCAAGAATATAGCCTTGTTCAGGCCCTGTCACCTGTCATTTCATAGAAATACGAAAACATCCAAAGCCCGCAAGGCAATGCGAAGCAACGCCAAAGCGTTGTTCGCTTTTATAAAAAAGCAACCAAACCTGCGGTTTGCTTTGCAGCCGCTCAGCGCGCGACGGCGATCCACTGCTCGATACCGACGCCGTTCGGACTTTCGAGGCGCGGCACACGCACCACGACCAGAGTCATGAGCAGGTTATCCTGTTTTGTGCGCGCCCCCGACTGGTAGGTCACGACCATCGGCAATTGAATAACCCATTGATATCGGCCATCAACCAGCCCTTCCGATTCCAGGATCGGGGCGCCTTGCGGCGCAGCCGTCACGACCTGCTGGTTGGCCTCGACCATCTCGATGATGCGGGATTTTTGCAGGGCTGAGGTAAAGCTCTCCCAGCCCTTGCGGGTAAAGTTGCGCGAAGATTCCTGCAGGCGCCGCCGGTAATCATTGAAGCCGAACGTCATGACCTCGGTGGCGGCCTGCGCCACCCACGACATCAGCGCCGGCGTGCTTAAATTAGGCTCGCTCAATGGCACCATAGGCACCAGCCGCCCGTCTTCGGTTGTCGCAAAATAGCGATTCTCCGGCTGGTGGACCTGGATGACGAAATACATAGCGCCGAGCAGGCCGAGAATGACAACACCCTGCAACATCGCGAGGCGCAGCAAAGTGCGATAGCCGTCGCGGTAAAATTCGTTGCGCACCACGACCATGCCGAGGCCGCTGGTGTCCTCCCCTGTTTTCGGAGCAGCGGATTTCACCTTGAGCCGGGGTTTGATCTTCGGAGCGGGTTCGGGAGAGGCCATTTTCTGCGATGCGTGAATTTAATCGGATTTATCAAGTATTTATTGTCGCTCAAAATCGGGAATTTCACAAGAGAAAGGCGCAATTTTTAGGTTTTTGCCTTTTGAAGCGTGTAATTGCGCCAAGGCTTATGATAAAATGAACGTTGGTAGGACACTTTCAAGAGTGTGGGGCATTCTAATCAAAGCGGTGGGCGCAGGTCCTGATGGGCTTACATAAAAAACATTTGCGGTTTTTGCTGTTCGTTCTGGCTGTCCCAATCCTTGTGGGGGGCATCCTCGCAGCCGGGCCTAAAAAATCGGAAGCCTTTATCGGCGCGTGCATTCCCCCCGCCTTTTGTCCGGGCCCGACAGTTCTCGGCAGCGCCATATTTGCCGAAGCGCACATGACAGCGGTCCTCATGGCCTATCATGAAGCGGCTGAGGTCGCCATGCTTGCCGCCATCAAGCTGGCCTTCGAGGCGCATGAGCAATGGCTGGTCAACGTGTTTTTCAAACAGTACATCCTGCCGACGATGCAGAACATGACGCAGCAACTTAATGTCGTCACCATGCACCAGACGGCGATGATGGGCATGTTTCTTGATGCCAAGCAGCAACTGGAAACGCAGCGTCTGTTCCAGGAGCTGCAGGTCGAGGCGCAGCGCGATTATCAGCCCTCGGAAGATTTCTGCTGGTTCGGCACCGCCGCGCGTTCGCTGTCCGCAACGGAAAGCGCCTCGCACTACAAGGCCGCCGCGCTCGATGCGCGCCAGATGAAGCGGCACCTGCGCAACAAGGATATTGTGACTTCTTTCTCGCCCGACCAGGACAAGCTTGCCCGTTTCGAACAGTTTAAAAAGAACTACTGCAGCCCGTCCGACAATAATTACAACGGCAAGGGAACGGGAATGGAACCGGTCTGCCAGACGGCAGGCCCGCGTCCCAACATGGATATCGACTTCACGCGGCTGATCGAGGATCGCCGCACGCTGGATGTGTCATTCGCCGGCGGCGCCGTAAAACCCGATGAGGAGGACGTGCTGGCGCTCGGCAATAATCTCTACGGCCATAAGACCCTGGAGCGTTACGACCTGGGCGGAGGATCGGCCAGCCAGAATCTTTACCTGGCGCTGCGGGCGCTGACCGCCAAGCGGAATCTCGCGGAAAATTCCTACAATTCAATTGTGGCCCTGAAATCGTCCGGCAGCGACGACATGTCCGGCGCAGCGAATACGTCGAAATATCTCGGCGCGATCCTGACCGAACTCGGCGTGCCGAAAGAGGATATCGAAGGCATGATCGGCAAGAACCCGAGCTATTACGCGCAACTGGAAGTGCTTGCGAAAAAAATCTACCAGAACCCGGATTTCTTCGCCAATCTCTACGACACGCCGGCCAACGTTGCACGCAAAAGCGTGGCGCTGAAAGCAATTGACCTTATGCTCGACCGCGCCATCTATGAAAGCCAGTTGCGCCAGGAAATGATAACCTCGGTCCTGCTTGCGCACCGTCTGCGCGGCGAATTCCAGCGCGCCGGCAGCGAACTGACAAACGGGAAGGGCGGCCAATAGTGAAAACGCTTCGCAACGCCCTGCTGCTTGTTCTTGCTTTTGCGCTCATCGCTGCCGGCACGGATTTCGCCCGCGCGCAAACGCCTTGCACGGATTGCAGCCTGGTGGTCACGCCGGCTGTGGAAGAGTCGGAATATAACGAATGGTTCACGCCGCCCGAGGGCACGGTCTGGGTCATCATACGCCAGGTCGCTGCCGAATTCGCTGCGCTCCAGATCTGGTATGCGGAGCGCCCCGACGGGCTCTTCAAGGCGCACTGGTTGCCAGCCTTCCAGCAGATGACATCGCAGCTGAGCGCGGTGGCGATGCAGCAGACCATGATTTTCGGCGCCATGCTTGATGCCAAGCACCAGCTCGAGACGCAGCAGTTGCTGCAGAAACTTTCAGCGCAGGCGCACAAGGATTACCAGCCCAGCGTCGGCCTCTGCGAATTCGGCTCCAGCACCAAAAGCCTGGCGGCATCCGAGCGCAAGGGCGAGTTTAATACGCTGATCATGGCGAAACGCTCGCTGGACCGCCAGCTCGGTGCCAGCGGCACGGCGGCGGCAACCGGCGCTTCGCGCGATATGTCATCGCGCTTCGAACAGTTTAAGAAAACATTCTGCGATCCCAATGACGATAATGGCGGGTTGCAGGGCGTATGCCAGACGACATCCGGAACATCGCCGGCAAGCAGCGGCACCCCGCCGGACTCAAAGACCAACAAGGACATCGATTACGCCCGCACGATCGATGCGCCTTGGACGCTCAATGTTGACTTCAGCAACAGCACCATCGACAACACTGACGAGCCTGAAATCATGGCGCTCGCCAGCAATCTCTATGGCCACGAAGTTTTTTCGCGCAAGGCGGTCAATCCCAACGACGATACCTCGAAGAAGGAGTATATGGACCTGCGCGCGGTCTGGGCCAAGCGCAGCGTGGCGGAAAACTCCTATAACGCCATCGTCGGCATGAAATCCGCCGGTACGGCCGGTTCGAAGGATTACCTCAAGGCGCTGATGCAGGATCTCGGCGTCAATGACCAGGATGCCACGAGAATGATGGGCGACAACCCCAGCTATTATGCGCAGATGGAGATCCTGACGAAGAAAATCTATCAAAGCCCCGATTTTTATACGAACCTGTATGATACACCCGTCAACGTCGCGCGAAAAGGCGTGGCGCTGCAGGCGATTAATCTCATGCAGAAATTCGATTTGTTTAAAAGCTACCTGAGAAATGAGGCGTCGCTTTCCGTCCTGCTGGAACTGGCCCTGATCGATATCCAGAGCGAACTTGAGAATAAATAAAGCGCTTGAGCAAGGCATGAAAAAAATATTCGGCACACATCCCGCCTGCTTTGCCACAATCATCCTGGCAGTATTGATTGTGTGCGCCCATGCCGGGTTTCTCCAGGCCGCACCGCAAGGCAGCGATGCCGGGACGGTACTTAAAGGCTTTGCGCCGCAAACGAAAATTTCCTACACGCTCCAATCGGCAAAAGGGTCGATTGCGCACGGGGAGGGCGTGGCCGACAAGACCGGCCGCTTCGTCATTCCTTCGCCCGGCCATATGCCGTATGAAGCGCTGCCCATCAGCTACAGGATCCAGGCGGAGGAGCCGGGCACGCAGGACCCGCTGATGGTGACGCTCACCATGCATCCGGGTGATGCGGGCGTCTCCGTAAAAGCGCAAGGCCTCGAGCAGTTCGGACGCGTGGAAACCAGAGCCATTACTGGTACGCAGAGAATCCGCGGAGACTGGGCTGGGATTTTGCAAAAGGACAAGGCCGCCGCGCTCAAGGACATCGTCGCGCCGCACAGTTTCGAAGTGGCTTTTCTCGACGGTCAGATGAATGACGCGGGAGCAGGCGCTTCCCTGCCCACCATTCAGGTCCAGGTTCCCACCTTCGGCTGTCCGCCGGTCGGCCTGATCGCGCCTATCAGCGTTTGTACGGATCCCCAGCCGGAATTGCTGACAAAGGGCCTGACGGATAATTTTACGATGCCGGTTAAAGTGATGACGCAGCAGCTCAGCGCCGCAGCAATCCAGCAGATGGCTATTCTTGGAAAATTCTTCGACGCTAAAATGCAGCTGGAAACGCAAATGCTGTTCCAGCGCATGACGGCGCAGGCGCACAAGGATTATGAGCCCACTGAACAGATGTGCGAATTCGGCACGTTCATGCGCAGCCTGCCGAAAGCGGAAGAAAAAACGGGAATCCAAAAAGCGGCGCTCAACCGCAGCCTGATGGCCGATGTCGCAAACCGCAAGGATGCCAGCACGGCGCTCGGCATGGAAAAAGACAAGGAAACGCGCCTCACGCAATTTTTCGCATATTACTGCAACCCGAAGGATGATGACCAGCTTCTGACCGGCATCTGCAAGACTGCGCAGGGCGCCGCGACAAAACCGGAACGGATCAACCGCGATATCAGTTATATCCGCCTGGTCGGCGCGCCCCTGACCATTGATGCTGATTTTTCGGCCGATAAAACGGGACCGGAAGAGGAGACAGAACAGGACTTGCTGGCGCTGGGCCGCAATCTTTACTGGCCCAACGCCTTTAATCCTTCCCTTGATATCGAGGGACAATCCAAGAATTTCTTGGAGCGCCGCCGTCTCCTGGCGATGCTGAATGTCGCGCATAACAGCTACGCCAATATTGTCGGGATGAAGACAAAGGAAACGCCCGCGGCTAACGGGCGCGGCAGCTCCGATTACATGAAAGCCCTGCTGAAGGAATTCGGCCTTACGGACGCGGAGATCAGCCAGATGATCGGGGACAATCCGAGCTATTATGCGCAGATGGAAGTGCTCGCCAAGAAAATTTACCAGAGCCCGGACTTCTACACCAACCTCTACGACAAGCCGGCCAATATCGACCGGATCGGCGTGTCGCTCGATGCCATCAGGCTGATGCAGAACCGCGACATGTATAAATCCGCGCTCCGCCGCGAGATGCTGAGTTCCATGATGGTCGAAGCCGCCCTGACCTCCAAATCCTCCTCCAGTGCCGATACGACCGGCGGCAAGGCGGGCGGCGCCCCGGCCGAAGCCGTCAATCCCGCCCAGTAAATCCGCCCCAGCCTAAACTGGCACCCTCCTTGCAAGGTTACCCCGGAGCGCCCCGCGCCAAAAACCGAATTTTCGTGATCCGGGAGGGATTTAACCATGGGATTAGCCAGTCTTGACGCCGCTTTATCAGGCCTCCGGGCAACCCAGCAGCAGATTAACCTGATTTCGACCAATATCGCTAATGTCGGCTCTCCGGGCTATACGCGGAAAATTTTGCCGCAGACGACCGAGACCATCGCGGGCATTACAGTCGGGGTCAGCAGCGGCCTTGTCACCCGCAATATCGATCTCAACCTGCAGCGCGACCTCTGGACCCAGATCAGCGGGACCGGCGCGCTCGACGTCAAACAGACATACCTGAAGAAGGTCAATGATTTCCACGGCCCGCCGGATAAGGAATTGTCTGTCGCCGCTAAAATTTCGCAACTGCAGGATAGTTTCTCGAATCTCTCCGATAATCCGCAGGATGTGTTCCGTCTGTCCGGCACGGTCAACCAGGCGATCGACACCGCTTCGAAGATCAATAATCTTGCCAACCTGATTACGACTTTACGCAACGACGCTCAGAACGAGCTCGGGGCCACGGTGGTCCGCGTTAACGACCTGCTGGCCCAGATTGCCGCGGTCAATGCGCAGGCGCGCGGCGCCGGCGCGGCCAACCGCTCGACCGCATCGATTTCCGATGCGCGCGACCAGGCGGTGAAAGAACTTTCGCAGCTCATGCAGATTACCACCTTCCAGCGCGGTGATGGCGTCATGGTCGTGCAGACCAATCAGGGCGTGGAGTTGGTCGGTGAAAATGTTACAGGCCTGACATTTAATCCTACACCGCTTTCGACGCAGAGCTATTACCCGGCATCGGCCGCCGCTGTTTATGTTGGGAACTCCACCACCGGCATGATTGCCGATATCACCGCCCGCGATCCCGGCGGGAAACTGGGCGGCCTGCTGGAATTGCGCGATGTCACATTCCCGAAACAAAGCGCGCAGATTGATGAAACGGCTTACAGGCTGGCGCAGCGTCTCGATAAACAGGGCCTGAAGCTTTTTACCGACGCCTCCGGCACGATTCCCGCCGATACGCCGCCTAACCCGGGCACGCCGACGCCCGTCACCTATGTTGGCTTCGCCTCGCAGATGCGTGTGAATGCCGCCATTCTCAACGACAACCGCCTGATCCAGCAAGGCACCTACGGGGGCAATATCCCGAACGGATCGACGGAAGTTATCCGCCGCGTCATCCAGTTCGGTTTCGGAACGGTCGATTACCAGCAGGCCATCGGCACGATCGATCTTGCCGTTTCCGGCAATGCGGCACCGAACAATACGCTGCAGACCTATCTCGGCCTGCGTTCGCAAAGCACGGTGACAGGCGCGCGCGACCTCTCTTCATTCGCGGCACCGGCCGATCTGATCAGTGCCGCCGATGGCGCGCTCGATCCGGGCAGCAACACCATGCGCTTTACGTTCGAGGAGCCGGATCTCGGTCTCGGCCCGATCAATATCGATATAAACCTCGCCTCGGTCACCAACACCGCCGGCAACATGGTGCAGGATATCATCGCCTATATTAACGGCACCATTATTCCCGGACTGCTCCCCAGCCCCGCCTCGCAGAATGCGCTGACTTCCATGGGTGTGCAGTTCTCGGAAAGCGCCAGCGGCCAGCTCTCTGTTACGGCGAATGCCAACATCACGATCGATGGCAGCGTTGTCGCGGGCGGCATGGGCGCAGAAGGCCTGGCCCTGCTCGGTTTTGGCGAAGACACTTATGAATCAAGAGATCCCTATTTCGACATCAAGGTCGGCAACCGTGACTTCAGCCGTATCACCATTGCGCCCGGCGAAGATGAAGACGACCTGCTTGCAAAATTGCAGGCGGTGCCGGGTCTCGGCGTCGAGGATTTCACCGTTTCCGCTGACGGGCACTTACGCCTGCGTCCCGGCAATGATTACGCCGATCCGGATTTCGGCGGCGACCTGCAGATTGTCGGCGGCCCATTTTCGACAAACGCGGCGGGTGCCGGTGTCGGCGTCATACCGAACGGCATAAATATTGTCACTGCCCTGTTCGGCAGCTTTACAACCGGCCCGCTGGTTGAAGAATCGCCCGTAGAGGATGTTGCCTATAGTTCGCTGGTTGATGCCTCTGTCGGATCCGGTTCGACATCGTTCCGTACAGCATATCTGGGTCCCGGCGCGAATATATCGACGGGTGTTGTCGGCGCTTTGAGCATCACCGAGTACAGCCAGAAAATGATCGCCCAGCAGACGCAGGAACTTAATCTTGCGAAAAGCCGGTTCACAGACGAGGATACGCTCCGCCAGACACTGGATCGCCAGTTTTCCGATAAAACGGGCGTCAATCTGGATGAGGAAATGGGCAACCTGGTTATTATGCAGAATGCCTATGCGGCGGCGGCGCGCGTCATTACGGCGGTCGACCAGCTGTTTGACGAGTTACTGAGTGTTATCCGGTAGATGAGAAAAAGAGGAAGGACCATAAAATGACAGGCGTATCCACCCTCGGTGCAGCCCTCGACCAGATCGAGCGGATCAAGCAGCAGCAATCCTTGTTCAATAACCTGTCGGTGCAGATGAGCACGGGAAAAAAGACCCAGAACTTCTCCGGGCTTGGCATTGATACTCTCGTCTCGACGCGGTCGCGCGCGGCGGTAGGGTCCTTCGACACCTACCTGACCAACATCAGCAGCGCCACCACGCGCATCAGCCTAATGTCGAATGCCGTTTCCGAATTCAAGCAGCAGGCCAAGACTTTTGCCGATCTTATGTCGGGCCTGGCACAGGAAGGTACGCACCAGAAGGGCGATATTGTTTTTTATGATGATCCCTTAACGCCGGAGGATGAAAATCTTGCCGTCGGCCAGACATCATCGGACCCCGATATTGATATGAGAACGTTGCAGGATTTTGCCAGCGATATTTTTGATACCCTGACTGAAATTCTCAATAGCAAGGATGGCGACCGCTATCTCTTTGCCGGCGCCGATACCACGACAAAACCTTTTGAAAACAACGGCACACTTGACTCGGCGCTCAATGTGCTGATGAATGGCTGGAAAAACGGCACCATCTCCACCGACAACTTCATGGACGATTTGCAGGACCGCACCACCAGCGGCGGCAACGCGGACGCCCTGACGGATACGGTGGTGGGATATTCGGCTAACCTAAGTTCCGGCAATGCCGGCAGTGTCTTCGTGCGCGTCAGCCAGACCTCGGAAATCGATTATACGGCGCTTGCCAACGAGCAGCCCTTTCGTGATCTTCTCGTGGCCGCCGCCTACATAAAGAACGGCAACCTGATGCCGATGGTGGACACTTATACGCCGCCCAATACTTATCCGGGCATACCGGACGAAAAAGGCGCGCCGGGAGCTACGCTCGAGGCGCAGAGAGATAATTTCTACCGCGTCTTCACCCAGCTTACGCAGATGGTCACCAATGCCCTGGGCGACATCGACGCGGTCAGCTATAACCTGATCAATGCCCAGAGCCGTGTTCAGCAGATCAAGAAAGATTACACGGACCAGAAAAATCTTCTCAAAAGCACGATTTCCGATGTCGAGGATGTCGATACCAACGAAGTGGCGGTCAGGCTGACAACATTGCAGACCCAGCTGCAGGCCTCGTTCCAGGTCACAGCGATTACGCAGCAGCTGACGCTGGCCAACTATCTCGGCTTCAGCAGCTAGTTCAGATCAGGATTTTTTTGTGACGTAAAGCGTCTTGCCTTCAAGGCGGGAGGTCAGGTTCAGCGGCGCCAGGATGTCGCTGATGAGGTCCCTCCACGGCTTACCGCCCTGCCACGATACGCGTTTTTCCGCATCGACCCCTTCCGCGAAGTCGAACGTGTAACCGGCAGGGAGAATCTGCTCCATGGCAAAGGCCAGCGGGATATCGCTGCCGAAGCCGGTGAAAGCTTCTTCTTTTACCGCCGGTTCGGGGGCGGGCGCGGGTTCGGGGATTTTTTCAGGCGCGGATTTTTCTTCTGTTTTCGGCTCGGCCTTTAGCTCTGCCTTCGCTTCTTCCTTGGGAGGTGCCGGAGGTTTTGATTTTTTAGCCTTTACCTTGGCAGGCTTCGTCTTTTTTCCTGGGGGCTGGGGCGCGGCCATGTAATCCTGTTGTGGCGGCACGCTTGCGGCTTTTTCCGGTGGAGGCGTGACGGCGGGCGCTGTCATCAGATCATCCGGCGAGAGCAGCTGCATGACGTCATTATTGGTGTCGGCCGGCGGCGCCAGTTCCGTTGCCACCACCGGTGCGGGAGGGGGAACGCTGGATGTTTGTTTGGCGGCAGGAAAATAAGTTATCTCGTCTTCTGCCGGCGGAGCGGACTTCTGCGAGAGTATCTGTTTATTGACCTTCATCGACATTTCCTGGGCCTGCGGCGATTCCGTCAGCCAGTCGCCGTAATGCATGCGCTTGGTCACGCTTTCTTCCGGGGCAAGGTCTTTTGGCTCCACCGCCCGCGCCTGTCGCGGCGCCGGACTCGGCATGGGCGTAGGCATGGGTTTTTCAACCGGCGGCGGCACATAAGCGGGAACCGGCGCAGGAGCGGGCGGGGCCATAGGAGCAGGCATCATCGTTTTCGAAACCGGCGTGGGCCCTTCCGGCATCTTCGGCGTTTGCACGGAAATGGTTTTGATGACAGGCCCGGGAGCAGGCAGGACCCCGGGCGGCGTAATATTTTGCGGCGGGGCGGGCATCAGCGGTGCCGGCAAAGCGCTCGCTTTCACCGCTTCAGGCGCGGGTAATTTTTCTCCCGGCAGCGGCAGCATGCTGCCTTCCACCGGTTTGACCGGCGCAGCCGCGGGCGGCGTCCCCATTTGCGCCGGAGCGGCGGGCATAGCGTTCGCTGCCGGCGCAGGCGGCGGCGTCCATTCAAAGCCGGCATGAGCCGGGCGCGCAGCGGGTAATGACAGGCAAAGGGCCGCTGCCAGAAGCGCCGGATGGATTTTTTGTTTTAAACTTTGAAAAGCCATAATGGCCCCTGTGCCGCCTTAAGATAAAAAAACCGGAGGTATTGGTTCTGACGATACTGGCTGCGACTGCGAAAAACAAGCCCGTAAAGCGCGGATTCCCTAGTTGTAATCCTTGAAACTGCGGTGCTGGGCCGAGACCCAGCCGGGGCGGTTTTTACCGATGAGCCAACTGCGCAGGTTGCGGATAGCCGCCGGGAATGTCAGGCCCTTGCGCTCCAGGTACCGGAAAACGAGCAGGAACACGATCGTTAAAATAACGGTCGACCAGCGGAAATAAACCAGCAGCAGCGGAATAGGCAGGGCGGCGCGCGCATCGAAAGCCAGGAAGCGGACCGTGCGCATCGAATTGCGCCAGTGCCAGTTGAGTTTTTCCTGGATGGTGTCGATCTGTTCGCTGACCATTCATTTATTCTACCTTAAAAAAAGGGAAAACAGAAGCGATACCGTTTGACAAAAGCGCCGGTTGCGGCAGTTTGAAAGGATGCGCTACCGCAAGGACATAGATGGCCTCCGCGCCCTCGCCGTTATTCCCGTCATTCTTTATCATGCGGGCCATCCGTTCTTTTCCGGCGGCTTCCTCGGCGTTGACGTGTTTTTCGTCATCAGCGGCTATCTCATAACCTCGATCATTCTCGAGGAAATGGTGCAGGGCCGCTTCAGCCTCTGGGGGTTTTATGAACGGCGCATCCGCCGCATTCTGCCGGCGCTGTTTCTCGTCGCCTCGGTGTCGATTGTGTTTGCCTATGCGTGGATGTCGCCGCGCGAAATGAAGGATTTCAGCCAGAGCATCGTTTCCCTTCTTGTTTTCGCTTCGAATGTCCTATTTTGCCGTGAGGCGGGGTATTTCGATTCCCCCGGCATGGTCAAGCCGCTGCTGCACACATGGAGTCTTGCCGTCGAGGAACAGTATTATTTTGTCATTCCGCTGCTGCTGGTTTTTCTTGTCCGCTATGGGCGCCGCTTTTTACCGGCCGCGCTCATTCTCATGTTCGTGGTTTCGCTGGGTCTCGCCGAATGGGCCAGTCGCGCTTGGCCGACCATTTCCTTTTACATGCTGCCGACGCGGTTCTGGGAGTTGATGGCGGGCTCGATCCTGGCCAGCTTCATGCGGCGCGGCATGGTATTCGGCGCTGGCGTTACGAACGTCCTGCCCGCGCTGGGCATGGTTTTGATTCTCGTGTCTTTCGCCGGCTTCGACCGGCACACCATTCACCCCGGTCTGCTGACGCTGCTGCCGGTGGCGGGCGCCTGTTTTGTCATACTGGCGGGCGGCGGGCGCGATATCGGTACAAGAATTCTGGCGGCGCGGCCCAGCGCCGGTATAGGCAAAATCTCCTACTCGCTTTATCTCTGGCATTACCCGGTGCTGGTTTTTCTTTATATCTACCTGCGGGAATCGCCCGAGTCCGATCTGAAAACCCCGGCGATGCTGGTGATTTTCCCGCTGTCATACCTGTCGTGGCGTTATGTCGAACAACCTTTCCGTAAAAAAGATAAAATCGCCACGGGTACGCTGCTGAAAATTCTTTTTGTATTTTATGCAGGGCTAGCCCTGCTTGGCATGTGGGGTGCGAGTGAAGGATTGCCAGGGCGCTTCACGCCGGAACAGCGGAAAATTTTCGCAGACCAGGTCAACCCGTCTTTTGAGATGAAGGATATGCAGGGCCGGACCTGTCATAATGGCAGCGCGGAAGATCCTTGCATTATCGGCGCCGCGGGAAGGAAACCGGACCTGATTTTGCTGGGCGACAGCTATGCGGGACAGTTTATCTATAGCCTCGATAAGGCCCTGAAAAGCAGGGGCCGGAGCGCGGCCGTGCTGACGCAGGATGGCTGTCCTTTCGTGCCCGACTTCAATCACCGCACGGCGCCCGACAAGCAATGCGCGAAAAACAACGCCGCCCGCCTAGCCTATATAAAAATTTCACCGGCGCGCGGGATCATGGTGGCGGGCAATTACCAGTCGCCGCTGGAAGAGGAAGGGCTAGTCGAGGCCGGGACCGGTTCGCACAGCAGGGATACAATTTTAAAAGGCTATGAAGAATCCGTACGTACGCTGGCGGCGACGGGCAAAAAGATTTCCCTGGTCTATCCGATTCCCCTGCCGCACCGGCCGTTCGCGGAGCGCGCCGTGCGTTACGGCATCGACAGTCCAGAAACAAGTTATGATTATGATTATTCCCGCATCAAAGGCGCGCCCGTCGCAGCCGTTTTTGACGCCGTGAAATCGGCAAACATCATGCGGCTGCACCCCGAAAAAATTCTCTGCAATGAAACGGAAAATACTTGCGCCGCTTTCAGGGACGGCAAACTGCTTTATATAGACGGCGGCCACCTGAGCGTTTATGGAACAGACCTTATGCTGAAGAATTTTCCGCAAATTTTTAAGTAGAAACCAGCTTTAAGGAGAAATTGTGGGACAGAAATGGCCGAATTGCGATCCTGAAATCAGCACATATGTGGAAAATGTGATTAATATTTTCAACCGCATTCTGAGCAGAAATCTTGCTGCCGTTTATTTGCACGGATCTCTCGCCATGGGCAGTTTTTATCCGCCTAAAAGCGACATAGATATTCTAGCTGTCGTAACCAGAAAACTAACATCATCTGAAAAAAGAAGGATTATAAAAGCTATTCTTGATACCCCGCATTACCGCCAAAGCACGGAAAATCCACTGGAGATCAGCTTTATTTTGCAAGAGGCCGCAGCAAAACCCTCTCACCCTATGCCTTTTGAGCTGCATTATAGCAGCTCTCACACTCAAGCGATTCTTGAAGGAACCTTTGATTATAAATCGGAAAATCTAACAGACGAAGATCTTGGTGCGCATATGCACGTTGCCAGAGAGAAGGGAATTTCATTGCAAGGACCGGATCCAAAAGTGGTTTTGGGGAAAATTCCCCTGGAAATGTACCATCGGTCGGTTCAGGCCGACATAGAATGGATTTTAAGAGACGAGAATATTTGCGAAAGTCCTGTCTATGGAATTCTCAACTTGTGCCGTTATCTGCATGACCGGCAAAGCGATTCAGGAACGGTCATAAGTAAGGACGAAGCGGCCTTGTGGGCTTTGGAATACGTGCCGGATATTCATAAACCAGTGATTGGGGAGGTTCTGCAGGCCTATCGTTCAAAAGATCCGGTTTTTGATAAAAAACAAAGGCAACGGGCGGGCCGGGACTGGAACAAAAAGGATCTTTTGAATTTTTCCAGGTATGTAGGACAGCTTTATCCGGTTCCCGTGCTGGCCGAGAGCAGCAGATAGTGGCGGCGGTCGATCAGTTTCTGCTCAAAAACAATTTCCGCGGATTTTTTCATCGACCGGCCATACTGGTCGACCATGCGCTGGATCTCCACCGGCCACTTGGTGAAGTGCATGTCCATCAGCTTCTCGCGCACCTCATCGGGGAATTTCATCCATTCGCGCACGCCGATGCGCCCGCCATTAATGCGCGGCACCAGCGCCTGCGTGACGATCAGGCGCAGCGTTTCCATCAGCGCCACGGCGCGCTCTTCCCGCTCGCTCATATCGTAGGTGGAAAGCATGCGCGAAATCGTGTTGGCGACACCAAGCGTATGTGTTGTGGTGTAGACGGCATGGCCGGTCTGCGCCGCCTCGATGGAGGCATTGATGGTTTCCCGGTCGCGGCTTTCACCGACCAGGATCACTTCCGGCTTGCGGCGCAGCGCATTGCGCACGCCCTGGCTGAAGCCCGGCAGGTGGCGCGGGATCTCGCTCTGCGAAACCAGCGAGCGCGGGGAATTTATGGTGTCGTAAACATATTCGATTGGCGCCTCGTAAGTCAGCATCTTGCCGCAGCCTTGCGGCCGCTCCAGCAACATCCTGTTCCCCGCGGCCAGCAGCGTCGTTTTTCCCGAGCCGGTCGGGCCGGTGATGATGACGATTCCCTGGCGCGGCGCCCAGGCATCGATAATTTCCTGCTCGATCTTCAGCGCTTTCATCGTCGGCGGCTCGGACGGCAGAACCCGCATGGTAATCTGTGCGCCGTCACGCCCGCGCGAAAGAATCGCGGTGATATTGACGCGAAAACGCGTGCGCGTGTAGCGGTCGGGGCGGATCTCGTACGACACGTCGAGGTCTTTGGCGGAAGCAAGGCGCGCCTGCGCTTCGGGACCGTAAATCCGGTGCAGGAACGCGGCCATGTCGGCGGCGTCGATCTTGCGCACTGTGCCGGGATAAAGATGGCCGTGAATTTCGTTATAGATCTGGCGATCGGACTGGATCGTGATGTCGGAGGCACCCTGCTTGACGCACCACATCAAGAACGGGTCGATGATATCCTCGACAAAACGGCCCGGCTCTTCGGGCCATGTCTGCGCCTGGACGTCTTCGGCTTTAACGAGACTTATTGGTTTACGGGCTGCCATTGTTCCGTTCCGGTTATGAGGCGGGGTTTGCCGGTGATCTGCACGGCGCGGTCGCCGACGCGCATTTCATCACCTTTATCATTACCGGTGACGCCGCGGTCGACCTGCAGCGCGTAGGGCGGCGATACCATGCCCTGTGCCAGCAGGCTGCGGTAGCGGATCATGCCCTGGAAATCCGACATCAGGACATTAAGGTCATCCTGGAAAATTTCATCGGCCTGCTTCACGCCTTCATCCCAGCCCTGCTGGACAAGCCGTTGCCACAGCAAACGCTCTTCATCCGTTTCAGGGCGCAGGATATCGGGCGGCGGCTCGACCGTGCCCCAATCACGCTCGAGATAGCTGCGCCAGTTGCGCGGCGCCGAAACGATATTGGCGTTGTTGATGATGTTGTAGATTGTATCCGACACGGCCGCCGTCTGCCCGCCGCTCTCGATCAGCATGGCGTTCATCGCCTCCGTGATAATCGGCGGCTCGATCATCAGGCCCGAAGGGCCCGGGATCAGGAACTGGCGGAAATCGTAAATCTTGTCGAGGTAACGCGAACGCGTCAGCAGTTCCCGGCGTATATTGTAGGTGCGCCAGGCAAGCCCGCCGCGCGCGCCATAGGAAATCGCCGCTTCGCGGATGGCGTCGCGGCGGATGTCGAAGGGCAGCCCCTCGCCTTCCTTCTCGGGCGCCGCATTCGAGTCTTTCGGCAGGGCCATCAGGGTATTGAGATCGGGAGGAACGCCCTGCTGGCCGACATCGTCTTCACGTACATTGCCGTAATAGACCTGCTTTTTTTTCGCCGCCTTCTCTTCTGCCGGCGGCGTCCCCGCCGGGTTGGCGAAACTGAAATAGCCCGGGATGGAGGCGGCTGGCGTTGCTCCCGTCTGTCCCGCTACGGCAGCGTTAGCGGCCGCCGTGGCGGCATTGTTGATGGCGGTCGTGTCAATGCCGGCGGCATCATTTTCTGCTGCAGCCGCTGCGGCTTCTGTTTCCATTTCGCTTTTTGTTTTTGCCAGCGCCGAAGATGCCGCGCCAAAGGCAAGGCAGAGACAGGAGAGAAGGACAATAAAACGCCGTGTCTGCTTCATTGTGACTCTATCGTGCTTGACGTTCACGGTTCCAGGCCCGGTGTCGGCGCGTAGCTCAGTTCGACGACCTTGTCTGCGCCGCGGACCTTGATATCGCCCCGGTTGCCGATCTGCAGGCCGATATCGCGCATGACTTCGATGACAGGCCTGTTTTCAACATCGACGGAAACGGTAATCGGCACCGGCGGCGGCGCGCCGACGGTGGTGAAACGGTAACCCGCGCGATCAGCAAGTTTCTGGGTGATCGGCTCAACCGGGCCGATCCAGTTAATGGTGATGGCGCGCTTGAGTTCCGGCGGCGCATCGCCGATCGGCGCCAGCGATGCGCCCGGCGTTCTTGCGCGCTCGACGGCGGCAAGAGCCTGCAGCGAATTCGCCGCGCGGTCGGCGGCATCGGCCAGCATAGCGGTGACATTATCCGGCTCCGCGACCAGTTGCGGCTGGCCGGCGCTGAAATTGGGATCTTGGAAATACTGGCATGCGCCCAGGGACAGCGAGGCGGTCAAAAGAGCCAGGGTCAGGAAAATACGGGTCATGCGGGTCTGGACTTTCAGAAAAACGAATAAAGCCGTCTATAATTTCAGATTAACCCCTTTCATCCGCCCGCCGCAAGTCTGCAAAGAGCTAAATCCCGGGAAAAACTGCAAAAACGGCGAGTCTGATCAGCGCTCTGTTTTGATCAGGCCGTTCTTTTCGAGCTGGGCAATGACACGTTGCTTGTAGGCGCCGCCATAGGATGGCGTGCGGGAATGGTAATAGGCAATCGCCTCGGCCAGGTTCTGCGTTTCGTTCATATGGCCCTTGAGGATCCAGGCGGCGACGCCGACATTGGTGCAGGCATCGTCACGCACCCATTTGCGGGCCGTGGTCTGGGTGACGCCCCATTTTCCCGCCAGTTCCGGCAGCCACGAGCTGTTGATCTGCATCGGCCCCATATCGAAGGTGCCGTTGGTATTGGTCACTTCCTGACCGACCTTGCCGCCTTCCGTCTTGTAAATGCCAATCAGCACCGCTGGCGGAACGGCGTAGGTCTGAGAGGCCAGCATTAGGCAGGCGGCGAGAACTTTACTGGAGGCGAGCATTTATATTCGAGAATCCTTATCTATATATACATATTAACTCTAAATATTATAACCGTCTAGCCGTCATCCTTTTTCTTGAAAAATCCCATGGGGTTGGAGGGGGGATTGGTGGGGGGTTGTGCTCCTCCAGGGGGTTGTGCCGGCGCAACTGCCGGCGGTGG
>JADMIO011153617.1_pt1 | contig 30965 bp, 32 predicted proteins | sample 8958161 | NCBI WGS metagenome assembly JADMIO01 (sample SAMN16585339, study PRJNA669376) | soil metagenome | isolation source: Crop rotation soil | place: USA: Cullars Rotation, Alabama | collected 2011 | reverse complement strand
CCCGCCGCACTGAGATACGCACATGAGATTCAAGCTTCCTGAGATTCTGTTTTCCGCAGTCGCCACAGTCAGCATCGCAGGCTCTCCTCGACCCGAGTGCGGGTCGTCGTCGAGTGCGATTGCCATCGAGCACGCTTCGGTAATCACGATGGCCGACTCGATCGTGCACCATGACTACACTGTCGTGACGGATGGAGGATTGATCGTTTCAGTGGGACCGTCACCGCGCGCCTGCATTCCAGCAGGTGCCCGGCACATCAACGCACGCGGCATGTTTCTCATGCCCGGACTTGCGGACATGCACGTCCACATGGATGCGGACGACACCACGCTCTACGTCGCGAATGGAATCACTCAGGTGCGCGAGATGAACGGAACTCCCGCACTCCTCTCCCTCCGCGGATTGATTCGGAACGGAAAAACCCTCGGCCCCTCGATGTATGTGACCGGACCGTTGCTCGCAGGAGTCAAGCAGCGATGGCGACATGTGCTGGTTGAAACGCCCGACTCCGCGATCAAAGTCGTTTCGGCTGAAGCGCGCGCGGGATATGACGCGGTGAAAGTCTACGACGGACTCTCGATGGCGACGTATCGCGCCATCGTATCGCAGGCCGCGCGCGAAGGTCTGACTGTAGTCGGGCACATTCCCGCCGAAGTAGGACTCGACTCGGTCCTCGCTGCGAAACAACGCAGCATCGAGCACCTCGACCAGATAATCACCGCAGCATCACGTGCACCGCACGATGCGAACGATTCAGTCGCGATTGCAGAGACAGCGAAAAAGATCGCGCGAGCGGGAAGCTGGGTCACTCCGACTATCGCTGCCGAGTACGCTCTCAATACCACGGGAACTACCGGATACGCGAAGCGGCTCGAGCGACCCGAAATGCAGTATCAGGATTCGGGCACATTCACCTGGTGGAAATCTCTCGCCGCGGGGCACGGCGGCTCCGAGCTCTCAGCTGATGAATTCCGCTCCGAGCGAGCGAAGCAATACTTCGAAACCAAGCTCCAGCTTCTACGCGAGCTCGATCGGGCGGGCGTGAAGATGCTCGCGGGTACGGACACGCCGAATCCACTGATGGTGCCCGGCTTCAGCCTCGCCGATGAGCTGACGACGCTGACTCGCGCAGGACTCAGTAACTACAGGGTTCTGAGGATGGCCACGAGCGACGCAGCGGAATTCATCGGGGGGAATTTCGGAATCATCGCTCCACGTCGGCGCGCAGATCTCATACTGCTCAGCGCAAATCCGTTGAGCGACCTGAATACCATCCGCAATCCGCGAGCGGTGATGGTGCGCGGCCGGTGGCTCGATCGTGAGCTCGACTCGATGTTATCGAGAAGGAGAAGCCTCACAGCGCGCTGACGGATTATCTTGACGCATGCAAAAGCGCCCGATGGCTGTGTTGTTCGATCTGGACGGAACTCTGATCGACACAATCGAGCTTCTCCTGGCATGCGCGCGCCACACTTTCGAGGGACGAGATCCACGTCCCACCGATGATCAGTGGATTGCGGGCATTGGAACTCCGTTGAGAAAACAGTTCGCTGAATTCGCTTCGTCCGACGAGGAGATCGAACAGCTCACTCAGCGCTATCGAGCGTATCAGCGCGAACATCACGATCGGTTGACGAATGCGTTTCCCGGAGTGCTGGAAACTCTCGATGAGCTCGAGCGTCGCGGGCATCCGATGGGAATCGTGACCAGCAAGTCGAACGAGATGATGGATCGCGGACTCGAGTGGGTGGGTATCATGCGCCACATGCGCACGCGCATCGGAATGGACAACGCGAAGCGCCACAAGCCCGATCCATTTCCCGTCACGCTCGCCCTGGAAGAGCTCGGCTATTCTCCAGATGAAGCAATGTTCGTTGGAGATTCTCCGCACGATATCGCGTCGGGAAATGCCGCCGGAGTCACAACCGTTGCGGCGTTGTGGGGACCGTTCACTCGTGCGCAGCTCGAGCCAATCCAGCCGTCTGAATGGCTGGAAAACATCCGTGACCTTCCCGCCCTTATAGACAGGCTGGAAAGGCGCACCTAACTGCGTGCAGCGGTGTATTATCAAAGCTGATTCTTCCACCAATCGGAGTAGATGATGGGCGTTTCACCGCAGTTCACTGCCGGGACCCTCGTACGCACTGGCGCCGAGCGCGCGCAGCTGGTGCGTCGGACTTATTCGCTGGTTTTTGTAAGCGTTCTCGTGACCATCGCGTCGGCGATGTTCGCGCTTTCGCAGCCGTCGCTTCTTCAAGCCGTCGCTGCACACCCCTGGATCGCAATGATCGCTACGTTCGTCCCGCTGTTGCTGGCGATGAACGCACGCGAAGCGTTTCCTGTCAATATCGGACTTGTTTTGTTGTACAACGTTGCGGTGGGAGTCTGGATCTCACCGTTTCTTTATATCTACGGACAGAGACAGCCAGGACTCATCACGCAGGCTGCGCTCCTGACCATAGGCGCATTCGGAGTTCTCACGGCCTACGCATTTACGTCACGTCGTGATTTCAGTGCGTGGGGAAGTTTTTTCACGGTCGGACTGTGGGTGCTGATCGGGTCGATGCTTTTGAATCTCTTTTTCAAGAGTCCCGGTCTGGACCTGGCGCTCGCGTCGATCACCGTGCTGGTGTTCAGCGGATTGCTGGTGTTCGATACGTGGAGGATCCGCAATGTGTTCGGGCCGAATGATTACGTAATCGCGGCCGTGCAGATCTATCTCGATCTGCTCAATCTCTTCCTTGCGATAATTCGAATCTTCGGCGGCCGCCGCAACTAGGCGAGCGACCCGCCGTCTTCTTCTTCATCGCCTCGCATGCCCGAATCGATCGCGCGTGCGAGGTTGATGTCATTCTGGGTTATTCCGCCCGCATCGTGAGTCGACAGGGACAGCGTCACCTTCGAATAGCGGATGTCGATGTCGGGATGATGATTCGCTTTTTCCGCGAGCTCACCGACGCGATTCACGAATGACAGTGAATCCGAAAAATTCCTGAACTGATACGTCCGGGTCAAAGCATCGCCGCGCCGGGCCCAGCCGTTGAGGCTGCCGAGCTCGCGCTGAATCGCGATGTCAGATAGTACTTCGGCCATGTTGCGGAGAAGATAGCAAAGAATCTGGCGCCTGCGCGCGCTTCGGTTTATGTTCGGGTATGGCGGCGGGACGCAGTTTGGCGGCGAAAAAGAAAGCGGTTCGGCAGGAAGCACTTTTTGGTGAAGCGTATGAACGCCAGTCGCGCATGTTGCCTGTCATTGGTCAGCAGAAGGACATTCGCTACTACGCGTCACACGCAAAGAATGTTCTGAATCCGCCGGAAACGACCGGAATGGGATTCTGGTCGGTGAATCCTTACGTCGGCTGCGCGTTCGGTTGCGCCTATTGTTACGCGCGCTACACACATCGCTACGTGATGGAGCGCGCCGCCGACAGCGATCGAATGGAAGATGTGCTTCACGATCGTTACGAGGAAATGCCACCATGGCTCGCGTTCGAGCGCAACATCTTCGTGAAGGAGAATGCGCCCGACGTCCTCGCGCGAACTCTCCGTCAGGGCAGCGAGCGCCATCTCGCGCTTCTCAACGGTGAGTGCATCGTGATCGGAACTGCAACCGATCCGTATCAACCAGCTGAAAGAAAATTCCGTGTTACGCGGAGAATTCTCGAAGTTCTCGCCGATCATCCGGGTCTCACGGTCACTATCATCACGAAGAGTCCGCTGATCACGCGAGACATCGACCTGCTCTCGCGAATCAACCGTCACTCTGATCTTTCGATTCACGTCTCGCTGATCACTTTGCGAAGGGATCTCGCGCGGAGATTGGAGCCGAGGTCGCCGACTCCGGAATCGAGAGTGCGTGCGCTCGCGCGTTTGCGCGAAGCGGGAATCGATGCAGGTATCAACTGCATGCCTGTGCTTCCCGGGATTACTGACAATCCTTCAGATCTAGAAGCGCTGGTGAAGCGAGTGAGTGAAGTCGGCGCGACCTATGTCGGCGCGTGCGCGTTGAGATTGAGAGCGAGTGCGCGAAAGCGATACATCCCGTTCATTGCGAAGGAATTTCCGCATCTCGAGGAGAGATACCGGAACACATACGCATCAGGTCATCATGCGGGTGGGAAGTATCGTGAGGGGCTCGCGCGATTTTTCGACAGGCTGTGCGCGAAATACCACGTCGCGGGATGGAGCCGGCGTGACGACGATGAGATCGATGATGTGCCCGTGCTTGCAGTTGATCAGCAGCTCGAGCTGGCGCTTAAGAGCTAACGGGCAAACGGGCTGATGGGCAAACGGGCTCAGACTCTAGCCCATCCCATCAGCCCATCAGCCGATCAGCCCGTCTGCTTCTTTTACTCTTCCGTTCCGCCGGACATGTTGACGTCGGATGCAGTGTATCCGATGCCGAATGCGACGAGAACTGCGCCTGCGTTGTTATCAACGCCCATCTTCTTCGCACAGTTGCGAATCGCGGTGCGAGTTGCAGCATCCAGACGTCCGGTGACGTGGTTGTTGCCGCACTGACGATCGCGCAGCTCCTGCTGCAGAGCGAGGAACTGTGGTCCAGTCAATCCCGCTGTGCCCTTCGATGTGGGGCATCCCCATGGGCAAGTGGTTCCATCACCAGGTGGCTCGGGTCGCGGGCCTGCGGTTGAATCCTTGACCGGGCGCGATGTGTCCTGCGCCTTTGCCATTACAGGCAGGCAAACCAAACCGGCAGCGAGAGCCAGCATTCTCAGCTTCATCCTTCCCTCCTTACAGTGAGCTAGAAGTCCGTCGTGACGCCGGGGAAGATTGCAAACCATAGGCCCAAGCGGAAGGAACGTACGTCACAAAAGTCAGTCTTCGTCTTTCCGGGTGTTCCCCGAAGGGCTTAATTCGGAATTGAACCCGATGTCGAAGCCCGCGAGAACCGCGGCGGCATTGTTGGCGACACCAAGTTTCCTCGAGCAGGTCCGGATTGCGGCGCGTGTGGCCGCATCCAGTCTTCCGGTCACATGAAGATTGCCACATTTCCGATCGCGCAGCTCCTGCTGCAGCGCGAGAAGCTGCATTCGAGTGAGGCCGCCCGTGCTGTTCGATATGATGCGAGCCTGAGCTCCGCGGTTGCTCATGCTTACCACAGAACCCCCGTCCGTGCTCATGTCACCCGTGGTTGCGTCGGTCCCCGTGCTCGTGCCCGCGTTGGTCGTTCCCGAGTTGGTTCCCGAGATCGGATTCCGGGCGTGAGTGACGACAGCCGTGTCGCGCTGCGGCGCAGAGGTCGTTGCAGGTATCGGATTTTGTGGTGGACGCGGCGCCGGAGCCGGCGCTGCCTGAGCAAGCATCGTCGCCGGAAGAATGGAAAAGCCCGCGAGTGCTCCGAGTGTGCTGATTTTCAATGTTCCCCCTGACATCGTCAGGGAGAACGCGTGCAGCTATCGCACCATGACGAACCCGATCACCGCGCCAAGCGCGACAATGAGGATTCCAATAATCACTGCGGTTGCAGTCGATATCGGCGACTTCACCGCCTCTTCTTCGACAATGGGACGATGAGGCGTCTCGGGAAGCGACGAAAGAATTTTTGACTGCACGTGAATTGGAGTGTGCCGGTTGCGCAGCTGCTCCGCTTCCTTGTTGATGCGCGCCCACAGCTCAGCGGTCTCCTGCTCATCCGCGGTCTGCAATCCTTCGCGCGGCTGCTCGCCATCGAGCCATGCCTGAACTGCGGGCGTGGCCGGCGGAGTTTTTCTGTGGACCTTCTTCTCCGGGTCGGGAGACGATGGATTCGTCATGCGTACTTTTCCTCTAATAGTGCCTGCAGTGCTTCGCGCGCGCGGTGAACGCGCATCTTGAGCGCCCCAACCGTCGTGTCGAGCAGAACCGCCATTTCTTCGTATGATCGTCCTTCGACGTGTTTCATGACGAACGCTTCGCGAAGGGATTCGGGGAGTCTGTTGAGCGCGTACTCCAGATCGGTACGCAGCTCGTTGCGATCCATCTCCTCTTCGGGTGTCGATAACGAAGACGGCTGATCATCCTCTTCGTAACTGACGTGCGTGCGGCGGATATTCTTGAGCCAGTCCTTGCACGAATTCGCTACGATGCGAAACACCCACGCATCGAATCTTCCGCGCACTTCACTCAAGTGCTGATACGCCTTGATGAAGCTCGCCTGAAGAATGTCCTCAGCGACGTCGGGGCTTCCCGTCATGCCAAGCGCGTGGCGGTAAAGCGGATCACTGTATTTCTGAATCAGGATTCCAAACGCGTCCTTGGATCCTGCAAGAACGCGAGCGATTACTTCCTGGTCCTGATCGGCCTGGTCGGCGGCCGTTTGATCGGGAGGAGCAGCAGTTGTAGTCACGGCGCTAGTGTAACGAAGTTTTCTCGAACACGACAGCAGAAAAAATCATTTGATCGTGAATGCGCCCCAGCGAAGTGAGCGAATCTCATCGCCCTGCTCATTCAGCCTGGGCGGTGGAAGACGCACACTTCCAGGAACCGTCGGCGAAATTCCGGTGAGACTCGATGCATCGATTTCATCGAGTGCTTCGAGCACAGACTTCACGCGCCCACACGGAACTCCAACGCGGTCGAGCTTCTGGATCCATTCTTCTGCGTTTCCCTGCGAGAGTCGCGCCGCAACCGCAGCGACGAGCGTCACGCGGTTGGCCAGACGCCCCGAATTGGTTGCAAGCGCAGGATCATTCGCGAGATCTTCGAGACCGAGAGCAAGCGCGCACGCCTTCCATTGCGAATCATTTCCGACGGCGAGAATCATCGCACGATCCTTCGCATGAAAAAGCTGATACGGAACGAGGTTCGGATGCTGATTACCCCAGCGCTTAGCTTCATTGCCCGTGACGAGCGAATTCTGCGCGACATTGATCAGAGCGGCAGTCGCACTCGCCGACAGCGAGATGTGAATTCTTCTCTGTCTTGCCGGCAATGAATCCCTCGCGACGAGAGCGGCGAGAATCGCGATCGTCGCATCCTTTCCCGCCATCACGTCCGCGAGCGCGACACCGACTCGCATCGGATCACCTTGCGGCTCACCGGTGATCGCCATCCATCCCGATTCAGCCTGCACGACGAGATCATATCCGAGACGCGAGCTCTCGGCACCAAAGCCGGTGATGGTGCACCAGACGAGTCGCCGGTTCTGCTCCAGAATTTCCGCGGGATCGATTCCGCGGCGCTCGAGCGTGTTCGGCTTGTAGTTGTCGACAACGACATCGGCGTCCCTGGCGAGGTCGAGGATGACCTGTCTATCAGCGGCGTTTTCGAGGTCGAGGGCGACGCTTTTCTTGTTGCGGTTGACCGACAGGTAGTACGCGCTCTCGCCTCGCTCGTCGAACGGCGGCCCCCATGCTCGCGTGTCATCCCCGGTTCCGGGCCTCTCGACCTTGATGACATTGGCCCCCAGGTCGCCTAACATCATAGTAGTGAGCGGGCCGGCCAGGACGCGTGATAGATCCAGAACCTTGATGTTATTGAGCATATGTTGTTGCTATAGTGCTGTGATAATGTCGCTATAATCCAAATACGAACGCGAAGTCACCTTGGGCATAACCACCTCGCGCACCACCTTATCCTTACTTGTTTTAGTCAAGGAAAATCATATACTTAGCGCCGTTTCCCGCCTCTATTGCCGCCCCGCCTTTTTCGCGCATGGAGGCCCTCATACCGGCAAATACTAAAGCTTTCCCTACCGTTTATATCAGGAGCGTGTGATGGCTGAGAACGAAAAACCGTCCGAGCCAGCTGCCCCTGGTCCTGCCGATGGACCGGCAGCACCTCCAAAAAGAAGCCCCGGTCACCGCGGCGCAGACGTCAAGGACACTGTCGCCGAGATGGCGGCTAAGGCGCATGAGATCAGCTTGGAAGCCGGCAGCAAGATGGCCGCCGCAATGAAAGATGTGGTCAACGCCGCAGCCGGACTGAGCGGATTCGTAATCGAAAGCGCGCGCGACCTCGTCCAGTACATGGTCCGCCGCGGACAGATGACACAGGAAGAAGCGGACAAGCTCATTCGCCAGGTAGAAGAACACCAGCCGAAACGCAAAGCCGCACCTCCGCCGCCTCCGCCGAAAGCCCACGCACCTGCACCGGTCAAACCCGCTGCCCACACGCCAGCGAAGCCGGCGCCCGCTGCACACAAGGCACCTGCGAAACCGGCGAGCAAAGCCGCTCCAGCAAAAAAGACTGCACCAAAGCCAGCGGCAAAGAAAGCTGCGAAGCCCGCGGCGAAAAAACCCGCTGCAAAGAAGCCGGCCGCCAAGAGACGGTAGACCTGCGCACCGCGCGCGGGTAGCATTTCAAGGGTGAAGCAGGACTCTCTCGAGATCCCAAGGGGTAACGCGGTCGCGCTCACGCGCGCGCTGGTTCAGATCGATTCGCGAAATCCGACGCTCTCACCCGGAAGCCCAGGCGAAATTCACGCAGCCCGGAAGCTCGGCCAGATCCTCGATAGCTGGGGATTTGACGTCGAGCTTTCTGATTCCGTAGAAGGTCGACCAAACCTCGTCGCGCGCATCGGCCCAAGCGACGCACCTGCGATGATGTTCGCGGGACATCTCGATACTGTCGGCGTGGAAGGGATGACACACGATCCATTCGGCGCAGATATAAGAGATGGACGCATATACGGACGCGGATCATGCGACATGAAAGCCGGAGTCGCAGCGATGTGCGTCGCAGCTCTAGAGGCACGCGATTCAGTTCGTGATGCGCGCGGACAAATAATCATCGCTGCGGTAACCGACGAAGAATACGAAAGCCTCGGCATGCGGGCCCTGATGGAAAGTGGCGTGCGCGCGGAGTGCGCGGTTCTCACCGAGCCGACGCGCCTCGCGATCTGTCCTGCGCACCGGGGATTCGTGTGGAGCGAGATCGAATTCACCGGACGCGCGGCGCATGGGAGCAGACACGATCTCGGAATCGATGCAATTCGTCACGCGGGTCTCGTTCTCGCAGAGCTCGATACGCTCGACAAGGGAATACTGCGCGAGAAATCGCACCGTCTCCTTGGTCGCGGCTCGCTTCACGCATCCACGATTGAAGGAGGAATCGGCTGGTCGACTTATCCCGACAGATGCCTGCTGAGAGTCGAGCGGCGAACGATTCCGGGTGAGCACGAAGAAGATTCGCTGAGCGAATTGAGAAATGCCTGCGATCGCGCGCGCGAAAAGAGTCCTGAGCTCAACGCGAGCGTTAGATTGATCGCGGCGCAATTGCCGAGTGATGTCGAGGAAACCGCGCCGGTCGTTCGTGCGCTTGCGAGCGCGATCGAAGCAGAAGGAATGCCGCTGTCGATCGAAGGAATGAGCGCGTGGACCGACGCCGCAGTACTCAATGAGAATGGAATTTCCGCTGTGTGTTTTGGTCCGGGAGATATCGGGCTCGCACATGCAGCCGAAGAATTCGTCCCGATTTCAGACATCGAGAAAGCGACCCATGTACTCACACGTGTCGCTGCTGACTGGATGTCGGAGAAGCATTGAAGCAGCTGACTGTTCGACAATACGACGCTCTCGAGAGCGCGATCACTCACGGCAAACGCATCGCGATTCGCCGTCGAGGAAGCGAGTATGTGGGAGTTCCGAAGAAATTGTGGTCAGAGGGAAATAGAGAAGCTGTTTCTCTTCTGCATCCGACGACTGGCGAGCTGATCACGGTTTTTCTGGACGAGATAGATCGTTTGGACGTGGTGCCAACGTCATGAATCTCGATCTGTTTGATTCAGAAAAAACTGCGGCCACCGAGACACCGGGACACCGGGATGACGCTGAACTAATCGCGATCTATGCCGACGAGTCGTGTTTAGGAAACGGTCGTGAAGGCTCGAACCCGGGAGGGGCCGGCGGTCTCATCGAGATGATGGACCCCTCGACCGGCTCGCTGGTACGATGGGATTACTGGGCTTCGGAGCCGGCGACGACGAACAATCGGATGGCGCTCAAGTCCGTGATCGAAGCGTTTGGTGAGCTGTCGAAGATGAATCGTCAGTTTCGCGTCGTATTCACCAGCGATTCCAAATACATTGTCGAAGGAATGCGCTCGTGGGTTCAGGGATGGATCGCTCGCGGCTGGCGTCGCAAAGGCGGACCAATCGAGAATCTCGAGCTATGGAAGCAGGCAGTGAAAGCAGTATCGCCGTTCGAAGCACAGTGGAACTGGGTTCGCGGTCACAACGGCCAGCCGCAGAACGAGTATGCGAATCATCTCGCGACTCGCGCAGCAGCAGAGCAGAGCAATTCGAATGGACTGGTTGAGTCGCAGTTCGAGCCGTGGCTCGAGGCGAACAGCAAGCTGAACAATGGCTTCAGGGAAACGGCTCCGTTTCCCGAAGCACGGACATTCAAGCCAAGCAAGAGAGTATGGACGACCTAGATCGTGTATTTCATCGCCTGGTGAGCAACATCAGGCATCGCCACTCCGAATATCTCACGCTCCCGTTCACGGTTCAGGAGCTGTACGAGACCCTCATCCCATATCGTCATCATCGCCGCGAGCTTGGCATCGAGACGAATCAGGATTACGAGATCGCCGTGAGCCGCCTCCTGTCCGGCGAGCGCGATTATCTCCTCGCTGACCAGTCGATGCAGGACAAGCTCAAGGCCGAGCTGAATTCAGGGCACGGTGATCCCGGTGCGTTCCGCGATTTTGCGTCGTCGAAAGTTTCGCTCGCGCCCGAAGCGTTGCGTAGAATCAAGGCGCTCACGGTTGCGGACGCGCAGGCGCCAGATGGAAATGCTGCGACTGCGCCGTCGAACGCACCGAAGCCGGTGAATTCGACTTTCTCCGTCGCGGCACCCTCACCCGCTCAGCCCGCGCCGAATGCTGTCCCTGAAGCAGCGAGGGACGTTGCTCCTGTCGCGCTTTCATCGATGATGAATGCGCCGGTTCCCGAAGGATGTCGCTTCTGCGGAGGAACACTCCCCGAAGGACGCAGCGTCGTATACTGCCCGCACTGCGGAAACAATCTCTCGATATCGCGCTGCCCGGCATGCGGAAGCGAGCTCGAGAAGGGATGGAAATTCTGCGTGACGTGCGGGAGATCGGTGGGCGGAGGATGACCCAGAAGTCCGGAATCGACGTCGTCTTTCTTTCCGCGGTGCGAACTCCATTCGGCACATTCGGCGGAACGCTGAAAGACATGCCGGTCACGGAGCTCACGACATACGCCGCGAAAGCGGCAATCGAGCGCGCATCGATCGATGCGGCCGATATCGACAGCTCGATTTTCGGATGTGTTCTCTACACGACTCCGGACAGTCCTTATTTCGCGCGACATGTAGGACTCCGCGCGGGCTGCCGCGAGGATTCATCTGCATTCACGGTGAATCGTCTGTGCGGATCAGGATTTCAATCCATCGTCAACGGCGCACAGGAAATTCTCCTCGGCGATTCGAAGGTGTGTCTCGTTGGTGGCGCGGACTCGATGTCACAGGCGCCGCACACTGCGCACGTAAGATGGGGAACGCAGCTCGGTAAATCTCCAAAGCTCGAAGATTCTCTCTGGTCCGCACTGACGGACAGCTACGCCGGTCTCGCAATGGCCGAGACGGCGGAAAATCTTGCGGTGAAATACAATCTCGACCGCGGATGCGTAGATGAATTCGCATTGCGATCGCAGCAGCTCGCGCGCGATGCGTGGGCCAGCGGCGCATTCAAGGATGAAGTCATCGACGTGCCGGTGAAAAATCCAAAGACGAAGCAGGTCGAGATGTTCTCGCGCGACGAACACATGCGACCTGAGTCGACACTCGAGGGATTGTCGAAGCTCAAGCCTGTGTTCAAGGAGAACGGCGTAGTCACCGCAGGCAACGCATCGGGAATTGGTGATGGCGCAGGCGCGCTAGTGATTGCCCATGCGAAATTCGCAAGCGACCGCGGACTCAAGCCGCTTGGCAGACTCGTCTCATGGGGATTTGCCGGCGTCGATCCGAAAATCATGGGAATCGGTCCTGTCCCCGCGGCGAAAAAGGCGCTTCAATCAGCGGGAATGACTCTCGACCAGATGGACATTATCGAAGTCAACGAGGCGTTCGCCGCGCAAACGTGCGCGGTGGAGCGGGAACTCTCGATTCCTCGAGACAAGTTGAACCGACAGGGCGGCGCCATTGCGCTCAGCCACCCGCTCGCCGCGTCCGGAGCCAGAATCACGGCCCACCTACTGCATACACTCCGGGCAGAAGGCAAACGCTACGGTCTTGGGAGCGCCTGCATCGGGGGCGGCCAGGGCATAGCTGTCATAGTGGAGTCTATCAGCCAGGGGTAAGACAATGCAGCATCGATTCGCGCGTTTGAGCTGTGCCGGCCTCGTCGCAGTCCTCTCCGCATGTGCGACGATGGGTAGTGGAAGCGGAACCGGCTCGACAAGCACCGCACAGGATTCAATTCCCGCCACGCAGTGGCCAATAAGAACGTTCGAGCACGTGGATCTCTGGCTGCACGGATTCGCGATGATCCAGGACGACACCACGCTCGTTCCTTTCTTCAAGCGCGGTTACAAGGCGGAGATGAATGATCTCAAGCGACGAGCGAACGTAACGACCCAGCTCGACGCGAACATCGCGAATCTCCGCAATCGCTTCGCACAGAATCCGCGACTCGTGAATGCGCAGTTCCTCCCGATGTATTTCGGATCGCTCGATGAGATGCTTCAGGCACTAGACCTGTTCGATCGCGCGGGTGGAGATCCACAGCGCGCAAGCAGCCAGCAAATGGCCGATCTCATCCAGCTCATCAACGGATATTTCCCCAACGCGACTGATCGTCAGTTCGCGCGACTGTTCGCATCATCGATCAAGGATGAGAACGACCGGTTCTACAAGGCGTACTGGGATCAGAAGCAGCGCGAGCGCGCACCGGTGGTGACTGCGGTCAACAACCAATGGAATACGTATCGCGCACGGCTCGAGAAATTCCTGAACAACACCTCGCAGGCCGGTGGCGAAGTGATTCTTTCGCTTCCGCTCGATGGCGAAGGAAGGACGCTCAATTCCGGAAAGCAGCGCAACTCAACAGTCGTGACGTTCCCGGCGACTGAAGCGAATGCGGCGGAGGCGATCTATGTCATCGCGCATGAGGTCGTAGGTCAGATCGTTCAGACTGCCGTGAGCGACAACGTCACGCCAACCGATACCCGAAACGGACTCACCGATCGCTACATCGCCGCGGGAACGGTCCGCGGCGGCGCGTTGCTGCTTCAGAAAGTGGCACCAGAGCTCGTTGCCGGATATCAGGCCTATTATCTCCGCTCTGCTAATCGAACCGGTCAGTCATTCGAGACCGTCTTCACCTTGCCGGTGAATGTGCGCGATGCGATTGCGCGGCAGATCGACGTCGTCTTAGGGGGCATTTGAGACAAGCCCTTAGATTTCGGGCGTGTCGGAAAACCTCCCTGCAAAGCCGCCGTTAGACCGAACAGCAATCGAGCGCGTTCTTGCGCGCGCAGCGGAGCTGCAGGCGACGAGCTCGACCACCGACCAGAGTGGAATGCTCACCGAGGCAGAGGTCATCGAAATTGCGAAGGAAGCGGGGATCAGCCCGGCCACGATGAGCCAGGCGCTCGCCGAAGAACGCTCGCGCGTCACTCTTCCCGTCGAGCAGGGATTCATCTCGAGCATCACCGGACCTGCCGTCGCAACCGCATCGCGAACCGTCAAAGGAAAGCAGGACGAGGTCCTCGCGATGATCGACAACTGGATGCAGCGCGAGGAATGTCTTCGGATACAGCGCAGATTTCCTGATCGCGTGACGTGGGAGCCGCGACAGGGATTTCTCGGGACGATTCAGCGAAATCTCAACATCAGCGGACGCGGTTATCACCTCGTGCGCGCTTCGCAGGTGGCGGCGACGATCATTCCTGTCGACGCGGAACGTGTTCTCGTGCGTCTCGACGCTGATTTATCCGACAGCCGCGGGTCACGCGTGCGAGTCGCGGGTGGCGCGCTTGTCGCGGGAATTCTCGGGAGCGGAATCGTCGCAGTCATCGGGTCGATCGCACTCGCACCGGACGCATTCATGCTCCTCGGCGGGGCGGCGGCGGTGCCGACACTCGTCGGAGCGGGTGCTGGATACGGAATTGGAAAAGGTCATCGCGAGGTGGTGACGCGGGCTCAGCTCGCGCTCGAGCAGATTCTCGATCGCCTCGAGTTTGGACCACAACGGAGAGGACGGTGAAAGAAATCCGGAAGGTCGGAGTACTTGGCGGCGGACTGATGGGAAGTGGCATCGCGCAGGTGAGTGCGATGGCCGGCCTCGAGACCATCGTGCGCGAGGTTTCAGACGCGATCATCGACAAGTCGCGGGCGGGAATCGAGAAGGTGCTGGCAAAGGGAATCGAGCGCGGCAAGGTAACGACCGAGCTGCGAGACTCGACGCTCAAGAACCTTTCGTTCACGACGGATCTCGCGAAGCTCGCCGAATGCGACATCGTGATCGAAGCCGTCGTCGAGGATCTGGAGCTCAAGAACGCGATGTGGAAGGATCTCAATGAGGTCTGTCCCGCGGAGACGATCTTCGCCTCGAACACATCGAGCCTCACGATTGCCGCAATGGCCGCAGCCTGCGGTCGTCCCGACAGAATGCTCGGCCTCCACTTCTTCAATCCGGTTCCGCTGATGAAGCTCGTCGAAGTCGTGCGAACGATTACGACCAGCGACGAGACAGTCGAGACCGCTTTCGAGTTCGTGAAAAGGCTCGGGAAAGAGCCTGTGAGAGCAAAAGATAATTCGGGATTTATTGTCAATTTGTTACTAATTCCCTACATGCTCGACGCCATCAACGCCCTCGAAGCGAACGTCGCCACCGTCGAGGACATCGACAAGGCCATGCAGCTCGGCGCGGGTTATCCGATGGGGCCGTTCACACTGCTCGACTTCGTGGGTCTCGATACTACGTACAAGATCGCGGAGATCATGTTCGATGAGTATCGGGAGAAGCGGTATGCGCCTCCGCCTCTGCTCAAGCGGATGGTGATGGCGGGGATGTATGGAAGAAAATCCGGCAAAGGCTTCTACGATTATTCCGTCGAGCCGCCAAAGGTCAGCTCACTCGGACTGTAGATGACGTCGTGTCACATCCCGCCCGCGGGGTTTCGTGGTGAGTATCGCTCGGATCCATTAGCGCTCGCGATTTATTCGGAGGCTGCGGGGATCGGCCGCATCGTCCCGGCCGCGGTCGCGGCGCCCGCAGATGCAGAGGATGTCATTACGCTCGTGAAGTGGGCGAATGAGAATTCCCTCTCTCTCGTTCCGCGCGGATCAGGGACGAGCATGGCCGGCGGCGCTATCGGGCCCGGCGTGATCGTCGATCTAAGTCGAATTGATGCAATCGGTGAAGTTGATACTGATCGCCGCTCGGTTTGCGTAGGGCCCGGAGCGCTGCGCGGCAAAGTAAATCGTAAAGCGAACGACCACGGTCTTCGATTTCCTGTCGATCCGTCGAGCGGAGAGTTCGCAACAATCGGCGGAATGATCTCGACCAATGCCGCCGGCGCGCACACGCTTGGGTTCGGCGCGATGAGGAAATGGGTTCTTTCTCTCGACTGCGTCTTTTCCGATGGAACGCGCGCCATCGTTGAGCGCGGCAGCAAAGCGGAGACGGGAGTTCCCGCGATTGACCGATTTTATTCGGACGTTGCGCCTCGCCTGACCGATGGTGCCGGCAATCGCCATGAGGGAGTGAAAAAGGATTCGTCGGGATACGCCATCGCCGATTTCGCCGAATCCAGAGATCTCGTCGACATTCTCGTGGGAAGCGAGGGAACGCTCGCGATCATCGTCGGAGCCGAGCTTAAGCTCGAGCCCATCGCAGGTGCAACGAGTGGAGTGCTCGGCGCTTTCTCATCTCTCGATGATGCAGTGGTCGCGGCGATTGAAGCGCGTAAGGCGGGCGCGGTCGCCTGCGAGCTGCTCGAGAAAACTTTTCTCGACGTCGCAGCAGGAACTCCATCGATGGCGGACATTCCGAGCGATACCGAGGCCGTTCTTCTCGCCGAAGTGGAAGGAGCCGAGGAGAGCGAAGCGAAATCGCGAGCCGATGCGCTCGCCGCGTCCTTTACGAATTCAGGCGCAACCACGACTCGCGTCGCGCTCGGCGCGGCGGACCAGTATGAGATCTGGGAGCTGCGTCACGCGGCTAGTCCGATTCTTTCCAAGCTCGACCGCTCGCTCAAGTCGATGCAGTTCATCGAGGACGGCGCGGTGCCGCCGGAAAAACTCGCGCTCTATGTAGTTGGCATCCGGCAGGCGTTCGACAAGCGGCATGTGCGCGGTGTGATCTTCGGTCACGCGGGAGATTCGCACGTTCACGTGAATCCGCTGATCGATGTGAGCAGCCGCTCGTGGAAGAAAGATGTCGAGGGACTGCTCGATGATGCGGTGGAGCTGACAGCCAAGCTTGGCGGAACGCTCGATGGCGAGCATGGTGATGGCCGGCTTCGCACTCCTCTGCTCGGACGCGTGTGGAGCAGCGAGGCGATCGAGCTCTTCGCGGCGATAAAGCGCGCGTTCGATCCAAAGGGAATTTTCAATCCCGGAGTGAAGGTCCCTCTCGCGGGTCAGAAGCCTCTGGGTGACATCAAGTACGATCCGGACCTTGCGCCCCTGCCCGAAGAAGCGAGAAAAGCGCTCGATTACATCTCCGATGCGCGGGCTTATTCAGAATTTCGTCTTTTCCTCGTTCCCGCGGACAAATAGTTTCACCTCCGACATGATCTACAAAAATCCGCAAATCACGCTGCTCGCGCGCCCGCAATTCAGCGAGCCGTCGCACCTTCCCGTCAACTGGCTCGGCGAGAGCACCGACGGAGAAAAACTCGCCGAGTTCGCTGGGCGGCTCTGTTACATGAGCCAGAAGAATCCGGCGAGTCGCTCCACGAGGGAGTATCTCGAGAACATCAAGAAGCAGGGGCACGGCAGTGTGCTCGAGCATGCGAACTACTCTCTGCTCATAGAGGGAGTGAGCCGCTCGTTCACCCACGAGCTTGTGCGTCACAGAGCGGGGTTTGCGTATTCGCAGCTTTCGCAGCGCTACGTGGATGAGTCGACCGCGAATTTCGTGATGCCCCCTGCGATAATCGGCGACGAAGCCCTGGAGAAGGCTTGGATCGCGCAGATGGAAGCGGCGCAGAAGACGTACGTCGAGCTCGTCGATCAGCTGATGACGCGGTACTCGTGGGTCGGCGACAAGGTCCATCGTCGCAAGATGGCGCGTGAGGCTGCGCGCGGAGTTCTTCCGAATTCCACTGAGACGAAGATTGTCGTCACTGGAAATGCGCGCGCGTGGAGGACGATGCTCGAGCTACGGTCGAGCGAGGGAGCGGAATTCGAGATTCGTCGCTGCGCTCTCGCGATCATCCGGCTTCTTTCCGCGGAGTCTCCTGCGTTCTTTTCGGACTTTGAGATCTACATGGCGCCCGATCGGGTCGAGGCTGCCCGTATCGTTTATCACAAGGTGTAGATCTTTGTTGTTGGCTGGTGCGGGGACGATGTGAAGCGTTCTCGATTGTCAAAACCTCCAACGGCCGGCGTGGCGATTCAGCGATAGAAGCGATTACGCCGAATGAAGGCGAGATAGAAACCACAAATCCCGAAGGCGATCCCTGAGCAAATGGTCTCTCACAGAGAGAGACGCGCGAAAATTTTTTGCGCAGTAGTGTCGTTTAGCCACACGTCGAGGTTGGTGGAGAGGGTTGGTTCTGGCGTTCATATTGGCAAAACCTTCAACGGCGTAATCGCTCTTATCGCTGAATCGCCACGACGGCCGTTGGAGGTTTTGACAATCGAGAACGCCAGAACCAACCCTCTCCACCAACCAGAAGCGACCGATTTTTTGTCGCGTTGATCCAAAATCGGAAATTTTTTTTCTGGATCGAAAAATTTTTCTCCCTGAGAGAAAAATTCGCGTGGAAAAATTATTGCATCTAATAGTTGTGGTTTATATACTCGGACTCATGAATCGCGCACGCGTCTTTTCCTGAATAGTCGAATGACTCGAATCGGTTTCGCCTACAATCAGAAACCCGACTCGACCGAGTACACCAGCGATGAATTCGCTGAGTGGGACTCCAGGGAAACCATCGACGCCGTCGCCGCCGCGCTTGCGGAGATCGGTGAAGTCGTTCGCCTCGAGGCGGACGATGACTTCCCGATGAATCTCCAGCGCGAGAGACCCGACATCGTCTTCAACATCGCCGAGGGAAAAAACGGCGTGAACCGTGAGGCTCACGTCCCGGCGATCTGCGAGTTCTACGGAATTCCATATTCGGGATCAGACCCGCTCACGCTTTCGGTCTGTCTCGACAAGGCAAAGACAAAGGAGACTCTCGCCTATCACGGCGTGACAACCGCAAAGTTCAAGGTCGTTCGCGGCATGCACGACCTGGCCGCAGCCCGTGAGCTGCCGCTTCCGGTGTTCGCCAAGCCGATCCATGAAGGATCGTCGAAGGGAATCACCGAAAAGAATTTCTGCCGCACGCATGATGAGCTTGCCGCACAGACGGCGTACCTCCTCGAGACCTACCAGCAACCGGTGATCGTTGAGGAGTACCTGCCCGGTGCGGAGTTCACTTGCGCGGTGCTTGGAAATGGAGACGATGCGAAGGTTCTCCCCATTGTCGGGATGAATTTCGCGTCACTGCCTCCCGGCGCGCTTCCCATCTATGGCTTCGAAGCCAAGTGGCTGTGGGACCGCCCGGAAAATCCTCTCGAGATGTTTGATTGTCCCGCTCACATCGATGAATCTCTTCGTAGAGACATCGAGCGCGTCACGCTCGAAGCGTATCGCGTATTAGGCTGCCGCGACTGGTCGCGCATCGACGTACGGCTCGATGCCCACGGCAGGCCGAATGTGGTCGAGGTCAATCCGCTGCCAGGAATACTTCCCGACCCCGCGGACAACTCCTGCTTTCCAAAAGCAGCCCGCGCTGACGGGATGAGCTACAACACGCTCATTCAATCCTGTTTGCTGCATGCGGCCGCGCGACAGAACGTCGTGATCGATCGCATGCTCGAAAGAGAACGCGCCGCCTAACAGACGGGCGGCGCTCCCATTGAGGAGGCGCAACATGAAAATTGGCGTCCTGTTCGACGGGATGTCGGCACTCGGAGCAAATCCCGACGTGCTGATTCTCGAGTCGGTCGAAGCGGTCGAAAATGCGATCGCCGACTGGGGGCATGAGCACGTCCGTATCCCGGTAAATCCCGACGGCCGCTGGGTTGAGCGAGTGCGTCGCGCAAAATTCGATTTCGTTTTCAATCTCTGCGAAGGCATCGAGGGAATCGCTGCGTTCGAGCCCCTCGTCATCGGTGTGCTCGAGCTCTTTGGAATTCCCTTTTCCGGCAACAGCAGCTCAACAACGGCGCTCTGCCTCCGCAAGAACGTCGTCAACACGGTTCTCGATCGCGCCGGACTTCCTGTTCCCCGCTGGTCGCTCGCTCGTCGCGGAGAAAAAATTCAGAGCGTTGGATTCCCGGCGATCTGCAAACCTGCCGCGGAAGATGCTTCGATCGGAATTGAACAGCGGTCTGTCGTCCGTTCGGTACGAGCCTTGAATGAACGTGTTCTGGCGATGCATGAGCGATGGGACGAAGTAATCATCCAGCGATACATCGACGGACGCGAGATAAATGTCGGCGTCGTCGACGGAGAAGTTCTTCCGATCTCCGAAATCAATTTTGGCAGGATGCCCCGCGGGATGTGGAAGATTGTCTCGTATCAGTCCAAGTGGATCACCGGAAGTGAAGAAGACCTGGGCGCAATGCCGACGTGCCCCGCTGATCTTCCCGCCGCCCTCACGAAAGAGATCAGAGAGATCGCGGTGAAGGCGTGGCAGGCGGTCGGTGGTCACGGATACGGACGCGTCGACTTGAGAATCGATCGCGACGGAAGACCATGGCTGCTCGAAGTGAATCCGAATCCCGACATCGCCCCTGATGCCGGACTCGCTCGCATGGGTCGCGCGGCGGGAATGGATTACAACGCTTTGATCCGCCGCATCTGCGAAGCTGGTCTCACGCAGAAGATCGATACCAATCCCGAGCAGTGGCAGCGATCACTGCGTCTGTCCGGAATGGGACCGATTCTCGATGCGGAAGCTCTCATGGCGAAGACATCGTGATCTGGCGCACGCCATCGAAAGCGGCAACGGCTGTGCTCGAGCCGAGGATCTTCGTCGGTGACATGACGTCGAAGGACCGATCGCGCGTGCGTGACATTCTCATTGCGACGAACGTCTTTCACGAAGGTGAGATCGACATCGCGATTGAATTGTTCGATGAAGTCTTCGGCGCTCCAGTGAGTGTCGAAGGTGCAGTACCTGCTGTAACGAGAGCAGCTCCTCCTGCCAGCACCGATTATTTCTTCCTCGGCGCCTTCACCCCGGAAGATGTGCTGGCCGGCTTTGCCTGCTACGGTCCAACGCCTGGCACTGATCGCACGTATGATCTCTACTGGATCGCGGTCGATCCTGCCACGCAGGGGTCCGGATGCGGAACCATCCTCCTGAATGAGGTTGAACGAAGGCTGAAGGGACAGAACGCAAGACTGGTTGTTGTCGAGACATCGTCCCGATCCGATTACAAGAATTCGCGCGGATTTTACATCCGTCGCGGGTACACCGAGGCGGCGAGAGCCTGTGATTTCTACGCGCCGGCGGATGATCGGATCACATTCACAAAACGCTTGCAGAGCCGCGCCCCGGTTGAGTGGGCGCATGGAGCAATGTCACAATGAGTGACTGGCAGAAAGTACTGCGTGAGGAAGCAATTGCGTCGCTTGACCGGCTGCACGAAAAGTTCGGTGACGCTATCGACGTCGAAGCGCTGAAGCCTGCGTTCGACAATTTTCAGATGCGCATCACACCGGCAGCCTTGAATCAGATCAAGGAAGTCGGGGACCCGATGTGGAACCAGTACGTTCCGACTGTCGACGAGCTGGATATCGTCGACGGCGTCATCGATTCGCTCGATGAGGATGGAGATTCGCCGGTTCCCAACATCACGCATCGTTATCCCGATCGTGCGCTTTTCCTTGTGAGCCCGGTCTGCGCGTCGTACTGCAGGTTCTGCACGAGACGCAGAAAGGTCGGCGATCCTGAGAAGATTCCCCTGAATCAGTTCGATTCTGCGTTCGAGTATCTTCGTCAGCACACTGAGATCCGCGACGTCATCATGAGCGGCGGCGATCCCATGATGCTGAGCGACAGGAGACTCGAGTATTTCTTCCAGCAGCTGCGCTCGATTCCGCACATCGAGATCATCCGGCTGGGCTCACGAATTACTTCGCACCTGCCCGAGAGAATCACGCCTGAGTTCTGTGAGATGGTGCAGAAGTATCATCCCATCTACATGAACACCCACTTCAATCATCCGAGTGAGCTGACGCCCGCATCGGTCGCGGCACTCGATCGGCTGTCGAAGGCGGGAGTTGTTCTCGGATGCCAGACGGTTCTTTTGAAAGGCGTCAACGACGACGCCAAGGTCATGATGAAGCTCATGCACGAGCTTCTCAAGGCTCGCGTGCGACCGTACTACATCTATATGGCCGACCAGGTTGCTGGCGGCGAGCACTTCCGCACCACGGTCCAGAAGGGACTCGAGATTATTCAGGCGCTGCGCGGGTGGACGTCGGGACTTGCTGTCCCGCATTTCGTTATCGATGCGCCGGGCGGTGGCGGCAAGGTGCCACTGCTTCCTGAATACGTTGAAGAGATCAACGATGACGAAGTTGTCTTCCGCAACTATGAAGGGAAGCGGTTTACATACAAGCAGCCGCGATCTATTCCATGCTCTGATCCTGTGCCGGCCGTTGCCGCGTCGTCTGATATCGTTCCGATTCAGAGAGGCAAAAGAACGAAGAAAGATTCGTCGGTTCGGTCACCTCGGCGACGGAAAGCATCAGGCGAATAGCTTTTCTTAACCGCAAAGGAATTGGAGCCGCCCGCTGTTTGCGGGCGGCTCCTTTTCGTTTGTGGCTGGCTGCTGACTGCTGACTGCCGATCGCGACAGCTGGCCGCGAACAGCGGACTGCTGGCTGCAAAGCGTCACATGTGTGGAATGATGCTTCGTGGAAGAAACCGTATTCGCGGTCGGCTCTACCGATTGCGAGCTTGCCCGCATGCCCGATTTCAAGAAACTCACCGTTTGGCAAAAAGCGCGAAACCTTACCGTTGCAATAATCCGTGCATGCGAGGAAATGTCTGGCAGTACAGGCACCATTGTCCGAGCGCAACTCGTTCGCGCAATCATGTCCGTCCCCTCGAACATCGCTGAAGGCAGCGCAAAGCGGAGCGACCGCGAATTCGCGCGGTTTGTTCGAATCGCACTAGGCTCTGCGACCGAAAGCGACAGCCATCTGATCATCGCGAATGACTTGGCGCTAATCCCCGATGAAATCTTTCGGGAGCTGAGCGTTCAGCTCGAGGACGTCAAGAAGATGCTGACGGGTCTCGAAAAGCGCCTAACGGCCGATGCAGGAAAAATTGCGAAAGGAAAGAACGCTTCCCGCAGTTAGCGGTTTTGCAGACTGCAACTTGCTGTCCGCAGCCAGCTGTCGCGGTCGGCAGTCAGCAGTCTGCGGCCAGCCACAAGCGAAAGGAGCCGAACGCTTTGCGGTCGGCTCCAGATCCTTAATGCAGTGCCTTCGACATGAAGGGGATGACGTGCGTCTCGATCCGCGACCGAATCCGTTTCATATGATCGCCATCGTATAGCTCAGCAGTATGCGGAATCTTCAATTCAGTCAGAATAGAATCGAGCATCGTAACTGAGATCGGGATGTCTTTGAGAGCATCCTGCCGCCCGGCATCGAACCCGATCGCCATTCGTCGAAGGTTCGCAGAGTATCGCGTGACATAATTCATTGGCGATCCATCGAGCCAGAGTTTTTCAATCTCCGGAACTTTGACGAGCGAATCGCCAACGACCTTATTCGGAAAATCGACGAACAGCGGCGGATGAGAGGGATTCGGCGAATAGACAGCAGCAAGTGCAATCAGAAGATCAGCGGTAAAACCGGCGCGAAGAACGCTGTCGACACTGGGTGTTCGTAATGCAGCCTTCCACGCGCTGACTCCCCGCTGCCTGACATCGCCAAAATCCCGAAGACAGCAGGGCGAGAGCAGATACATCGCAGAAAAGACTTCAGGATGCCTCATTCCAATCCAGAGCGCGCCGTAGCCTCCCATGGAATGTCCGGCAATTCCCCGCCCCGTGCGGCTTCGAATCGTCCGATACTTGTGATCGATGAAATTGACTACGTCCTTGTAGATGTAATCCTCCCAGTTCCCCGTCGTGACTGAGTTCCGGTAAAATCCGCCGTCGAAAGGGTTGTCGGCGTTGGGAGTGACGACGATCATCTCCTTCGACAGTCCTTCGTGAATCAGCGAGTCCATCGAAAGGCGGGTGTTCATGTTGGAGTACACTCCGGCCATGAAGGCCCGATGGCTCGCCGAGAATCCGTGGAGGAGATAGACGACGGGATACCGCTTGTACGGTCGCCTCGAATACGACGGCGGGAGATAAACCGTAACCGGTTTACGGTTGCTGTCGCCGATGAGATTCTTCGCAAGCGACGGCGCTACCACAGTGTCGACGTGCGTAATTCCACCGTACTGCGCGTGAACAAGAGCCGGTGACACCAAAGCAACGAACGATAGGAGATGGCAAAGTCGCATTTGTAAGGAACTACGCACCGTCTGGCGGAATGGCAAGCGGCTAGTAAGGTTCTCTCTCGCAAACAAAAAAACTCAACGACAACCGATGACGCTTCCTCTCTCACGATTGATCATCGCTCTGGCCGCTATCGGATCAGCAGCTCCCTCGACGACCACCGACGACCCTCCAGCACGCCCATCCTTTTCGGAGCCGAGCTTCTCGCCTGATAAGCGGGAGATCGTGTTCTCGTCGGGTGGAGACCTGTGGACCGTTCCTGCCGCGGGCGGCGATGCGAGACTCCTTGTTTCAAATCCTGCGACGGAACGCCGGCCTTTCTTTTCTCCCGACGGAAGCAGAGTCGCGTTCACGTCGACGCGAACAGGCAACGGCGACATTTATATCCTGACTCTCGCGAATGGTGATCTCACTCGCATCACCTTCGACGACGGGCTCGATCTTCTCGATGGATGGTCGCGCGACGGAAAGTATCTCTACTTCTCGTCAACGAGCCGCGATATCGCGGGAAACAACGACGTCTTTCGCGTGAGCTCGAAAGGCGGTACCCCGATGGCAGTCGCCGGCGATCGATATTCCAACGAGTACTGGTCATCGGAATCGCCGGATGGAAAAACGCTGGCGATAACCGCGCGCGGAACTGTTTCTGGACAATGGTGGCGAAAAGGTCACAGCCACATTGACGAAAGTGAGATCTGGCTCGTTCGCGGCGCAGCTCCGGGTGAGGGCACTCCATCGTACTCCCCAGTAACGACAGGAGGAGCGAAGAGTACCTGGCCGATGTGGTCGGGCGATGGATCGACTCTGTTCTACGTGAGCGATCGGAGTGGAAACCAGAACCTCTGGTCGCGCCCGGTAAATGGAGGCGCAGAAAAACAGCTCACGAATTTCACCAGCGGGCGGGTTCTCTGGCCTGCGGCATCGCTCGATGGAAGCTCGATCGTCTTCGAGCGCGATTTTGGAATTTGGGTCTACGATCGCGGATCGAATTCCGCGCATCAGGTTCAGATCGCACTTCACGGCGCACCAGCTGGAGCGTCAGTCGATCATCTCACTCTGTCCAATGGTATTCGCGAGCTCTCGCTCGCACCCGATGCGAAGAAGGTCGCGTTCGTCGTGCACGGAGAGATCTTCGCCGCGTCGTCGCGGGATGGCGGTGATGCCGCGCGTGTCACGACATCGCCCGCAGCGGAGGGTCAAATCGAGTGGGCGCCGGATTCACGCCGACTCGTATATGCGAGCGACAGAAACGGAACGTCGCAGCTTTTCCTCTATGATTTTGGAAGTCGCACAGAGACGCAGCTCACCGAAGGACCCGGCGACGTAACTCCGTACTGGTCGCCAGACGGAAAGTCGATCGCGTACGTGCACAACGCCAACGAGCTGCACATTCTCGACGTTGCGAGCAAAGCTGACCGTCGCGTTGCAACTGCGTATCTCGATCGCGCTCCATTCCTGACGGATCGCGGGATCACGTGGTCGCCCGACGGAAAGTGGCTCGCTTATCTCGCTCCTGGCGGACCCAAGCTTTTCGGCAACGTCATGGTCGTGAGCACCTCTGGTGGTGAGCCGCGTGCTGTCTCGTTTCTTCCAACTGTCTTCAGCAATTCAGTTTCATGGTCACCTGATGGAACATTCCTCCTCGTTGATGCGTCTCAGCGCACCGAGCCCGGACAGCTCATTCGCGTCGATCTCATTCCGAGAACTCCGCGTTTCCGCGAAGACCAGTTCCGCGATCTTTTCCCGCAGCAGGGACCCAAGCAGGTGAGCCCTGCCCTGCGTCCGGTCGACACGACGAGGGCAAAACAACAGGCAAGCCCGCCGCGACTGGATTCTGCGAAGTCATCTCCTGATTCATCAAAGAGCGGAAAGAGAACCGAGATCGTATTCGACGATATTCGCAGACGCAGCGCGCCGATTCCTGTCGGCGTTGACGTGAACTCAGTATCCATCAGCCCCGACGGCAAGTACGCATTGTTGAGCGCGAGCGCAGCCGGACAGCAGAACCTCTACGTCTATCCTCTGGACGAGCTGTCGCGCGACGACCGCGTCGCAAAGCAGATCACTTCGACATCGGGCTTCAAGAGCTCCGCGCAGTGGTCCCCCGACAGCAAGGAAGTGTGGTACATCGAGAACGGCCGCATCAGCGCAGTGAATGTCGACTCGCGCGCGGTGCGCCCGCTCTCAGTATCGGCGGAAATGGACGTCGACTTCAACCAGGAAAAACTGGTCGCCTTCGATCAGGCGTGGCGATATCTCAAGGACAATTTCTTCAACGCAGACATGAACGGCGTTGACTGGAATGCAACGCGCAGAACGTATCTCGCTCAGGTTGAAGGCGCGCGCACTCCCGACGAGATGCGGCGCGCAATGCAGATGATGGTTGGTGAGCTCAACGCATCTCACAGCGGCGTCAATGCGCAGGCCGCACAGGCACCGTATACGGGACGCATCGGACTTCGCTTTGATCGCGCCGAATACGAGAAGAACGGGACGCTCAAAGTCGCTGAGATCACCCCTCTCGGCGCCGCGGCTGTTTCGAACAAGATCAAGGTCGGTGACGTTCTCACTGCAATAAACGGCGAAAGCATCGGGCCTAATCGAAACATCGATGAGATCCTCGCATACAGAACCGGAAAGCAGACCACTCTGACGATGCGTGGCGCGAGCGGTTCTTACGATGCTTCAGTCCTTCCGGTGAATCAGGCGACGGAAAAGAATCTTCTTTACCGCGCGTGGGTCGAGAGTCGGCGAGCGTATGTTGCCAAGGTCAGTGGTGGACGGCTCGGCTACGTTCACATGCTCGACATGGGCGCGGGCTCACTAGCGCAGCTCTATGCAGATCTCGACGCTGAAAACACCGCGCGCGAAGGCGTGGTTATCGATGTGCGCAACAACAACGGCGGATTCGTGAATGCGTATGCGCTCGATGTATTGACGCGTCGGCCGTATCTCAAAATGCAGCCGCGTGGATTGCCGGCAACTTCAGCGAGAACTCAGCTCGGTCAAAGGTCACTGGAGCTTCCGACTGTGCTGGTAACGAATCAGCAGTCGCTGAGCGATGCGGAAGATTTCACCGAAGGCTATCGCGCGATGCAGATCGGTAAAGTCGTAGGTGAGCCGACAGCAGGATGGATCATTTATACATCGGATGTCGGACTTCTCGATGGCTCAACCGTTCGACTGCCGTTCATCCGAATCTTCGACGCGCAGGGCAAGGATATGGAGATGCACCCGCGGCCAGTTGATGTCGAAGTGATAAGACCTGTAGGCGAGGAATACAGCGGAAAGGATTCGCAGCTCGACGCAGCGGTAAAAACACTGCTCGCACAAATAGCCCATTAGTCCGTCGGCCCATCAGCCCGGATGCGAAAAGGGTCGCCATTTCATGGCGACCCTTTTCTGTTCTGACGATTCAGTTTTCGGTTTGGTCTCCCTCGTTGTCAAAGCCCAATGCGTCCGCTTCGCGAAACCTGTCGAAAATCCCGCTCACGAATTCCGCGCCCTTTTCCCCGATACTGCCGGCGACGTTCCAACTCTTCTGGAACCATGCGCCGAGGTTGAGCACTTCCTCCGGAGCCTCGCCTCCACCTGCCTGAGCGTCAGGCATGGTGGGCACTCCGTAGAGCTCCATCACTACCTCCACTGTTTGAAACCTCACTCCTTTGTACGCCACAAAGGAAGTCAAGTTTCGGGCCGTTTCACCACGTGAGCAAATATTTCACGAGTGACGGCTTCCTGCGTAACAATTTCATATATCGGAGGTAGCGAAAAAACGAAGCCACCGAGACACGGTGGCTAAACGATGGAGTTCGGGTCTATCCCCCTGGTCGCAAAGATCCGGGCAACTGTATCGCCGATCTTGTTGTTGGGCGTCGATGCCCCAGCAGTAAGTCCAACCTGGACCACGCCTTGAGACGGGAGCCAATCACTCACAAGCACGTCTTCCTTTGTATAGAGGGGACGATGACGCAGCGTTCCGGAGGCAGGATCGATTGCCGACGCATCCTCGATGTGATACGTCCGAACACTCTCGGCGCAGAGTGCGGCGAGAGAGATGGTGTTGCTCGAGTTGTATCCGCCGACGACGACCATCACATCGAGTGGATGCTCCAGGATTTCCTTGACCGCATCCTGACGCTCCTGGGTCGCGCTGCAGATCGTGTCGAAAGTCCTGAAGTTCTCGGCGACGTAATCGGCTCCGTGCGCGCGCGCCATCGCTTCTCCGACCTGAGCTCCAATCGCCATCGATTCGCGTGCGAGCATCGTAGTCTGATTCGCGACGCCGATTTTCTTCAGGTCGCGCTCGGGATCGAAGCCGGGCGATGCGGAGTTCGGCAGCTTCGCGAGAAGATCCAAGCCGGAGATTTTTCCTTCGATGAAGTCGCAGACAATCATCGCCTCTTCCATGTTGCGGACGATGAAGTATTTCGCGCCGGGGAACTTCATCGCCTGCGAGACCGTGGCCTTGGTCTCTTCATGGTAGTATTTGCCATGAACGAGCGACGTGAATCCTTCCTTCGCGTATCGCTCGACCCGCTTCCATACATTTAATACTGAGCCGCAGGTTGTATCGACCATCACGCAGCCCAGCTCGCGGAGTTTTTCCATGTCGTAGATCGTGACGCCAAATGCGGGCAGTATCACGACATCTTCGCGAGTTACCACGCCATAATCGACGCCATTGGGGCCGTTCTCCAGGATCTCCACTCCCATCTCGCGAAGCTTTGAGTTCACGTGCGGGTTGTGGATGATCTCTCCGGCGAGATAGACCTTACGATCAGGAAATTTTTTCCGGGTCTGGTATGCGTACTCGACGGCCCGCTCTACGCCGTAGCAAAAGCCGAATTCGCGGGCTAAGCGGAGAGTTGTCCCTTCTGCCTCGAGGCAAAAATCCCGTTCCCGGAGCAGGTCAACGAGCCGGCCGTTATAATCTCCGGCCAGGTCCGCCTGCACCTCGGTCTTCAAGCCGAAGCCTTTCCGGAAATAAACCTCCCGGCCCGGCTCCTGCTTTATCGGGGTAGTAATAGTTGCAGCGGTTGGTTCCTTAACGGTCGGGTCGGACATATCACGCAATCTAGCAATGGCAATGGGGTGACGCTCTCTAATGGTACCCCGGAGCTGGAGATTCACACCCCCGAAACCGGGCTGCTCCGTCCTCCCGCAATAGCGAAAGGCGAGGCGATCGGAGTAGTCGCGCCGTCATATTCGCCGCGCGAGGGTCAACTGATGCGCGGAGCAAAAGCGCTCGAGCGCGCGGGCTATGAAGTCATCATGGATCCCGACATTCTCGAGATGCGCCGCTTCACTCGCAAACAAGATGAGCGGCGCGCCGCGAATTTCATGGGAATGTGGCTCGATCCTCGTGTGAAGGCGGTGATCGGAGGAACGGGCGGATATGGCGCGACGAGAATGATCCCTTTTCTCGAGCCCGAGATTTTCCGTCGCAATCCAAAGGTCTTTGTCGGTTACTCGGATATCACGGCGCTGCACCTCTGGCTCATGCGCCAGGCGGGACTTCGTGTTTTTCACGGACCGACTGTTGATGACCTGATCCCTCTCGCGCGCGATCCTTCCACCGCGTCATTGCTCACTGCGATCACCACACCAAAGCCTTCCACGCGATTTGGAAAGGAAGTGACGCGTGCGATCCGTCCGGGACGAGTGAGCGGTCGACTTACCGGCGGGAATCTTTCGCTCATTCAGCAGTCGATCGGAACGTCGTACGAGATCGATACGCGCGACGCGATTCTCTTTATTGAAGAGACGTACGATCCGATGTCGTTCGCTGACGAGCGTCTCGTCCACCTGCGCGCAGCGGGATTGCTCAAGCACGTCAAAGGAATCGTCTTCGGCCAGCTCAATCTCGACCGGTCAGAAGAAGATGAGTTCGAGAATTTTCTTCTCGATCTCGTATCTGATCTCGACGTTCCAATCCTGATGGATTTCCCTGCGGGGCACGAAGTTCCGAATCTCACACTTCCGCTCGGAACCGAAGTCGAGCTCGTCGTCGACGAAACGACTGGCTGGCTTACTTATAAGGAAGACGCGCTGTCATCGAGCGAGCCCGACCTGCACGAGAATCTTCCTCTCACTGAGACGACCGAAGCGGTTACTCCCTGACTATCGGGTTAGCTGAAAGTTGCGTAGTACGTGAATTGACAAACTGCGTTCTCCAGGATCAGCTATTCGCAAACTGGCTGTCTATCCTCATGCACCAGTAATGCAGCAGCATGAGGTGCACTTCCTGAATGTGCGCGGTAACATCGCTCGGCACCGCAAGAGGGTGATCCGCCTCGCACCCGACAAGCCCGCGCGATCCCGTCAATGCGATTGTAACTGCGCCCAGTTGCGTCGCTTTTCGCATTGCACGCACGACGTTCTCGGACTTTCCACTCGTAGTTAATCCGAGAACTATGTCACCCGCAGCAGTAAATGCTTCGATCTGTCTCTCGAACACAGACTCGAAGCCGTAATCATTGCCGACGCATGTGATAGTGCTTCCATCTGCCGAGAGATTGATCGCCGGAAGCGCAGAACGATTCGCCTTGAATCTTCCCGTAAGCTCGCCAGCCATGTGACTCGCCTGACTCGCGCTGCCGCCATTACCCATGCAGATGAGCTTGTTGCCATTGAGAAGGGCAGCGACAATCGCATCAGCGGCCGCGTCCGCCTGTGGCCGCAGCGCGGCAGCGGACTTCACTACATCGATGTGCGCGGAAAAGAATTCGTCGAGTTGGGTCGTCATCGACCGCGAAATCTACGCCCTCGGCCCGGCCTGCGCCCCCGGCCTTTCCCATCCTGTCGTTCGCTCGCGTTTCTGTGAGACCCTCGATTCCTTTCGCGACGCTTGTCTCGATGCCGCGGACGCTCGTCGCGATACGGTTCGATCTCTTCCTCGGGTGACCACGGTTGAGCGAGCAGGTCCTGCAGCTCGTCGAGAGTATTCGCTCTCACATTCCCCCGCTGTCCACGGGTCACGACAAAGCGCACAGGGCGATCGAGCACGGGCAATTCTTCGTCGACAAGATTTCGCGCGAGCTTTTCCGGAAGACGCAGCCGCGCGACTGGCCGCTTCTCTCCGTCCTCATCCTCGACGTCGTATTGCACATCGATCTCCTGGTCGCGGATGATCGCAGTCGATGGCAATGACGCATAGCGCTCACGCACCTCGAGTGGAACTATGTCGTCGGCGTTGAGCTTGAACCGACGATTCCTGAATTCACTTACCGAATTCACATCGCTCAGTCGCTGCTCATACCAGTTCGTGAGATCTGCGAGACCGAACCTCGGAGTCTCCCC
>JADMIO011575622.1_pt1 | contig 30979 bp, 12 predicted proteins | sample 8958161 | NCBI WGS metagenome assembly JADMIO01 (sample SAMN16585339, study PRJNA669376) | soil metagenome | isolation source: Crop rotation soil | place: USA: Cullars Rotation, Alabama | collected 2011 | reverse complement strand
CGGTGTTGCTGATTTCGAGCATCACGCTGACGGATGTGGGGAACGTGACGTTCAATAGCACGCTGGACGGCGCGTTCGATCTGACGCTGGTGGTCGGCGGAACTACTCGGTTCGTGGGTGCGGTGGGTGGTGCGACGCCGTTGGGCGACGGCACCGGCCCGGCGATGATCATCAACTCGACTGGTCCGTCGATCTTCGAGAGCACGCTGACAACCAACTCAGGAATCACGCAGGCAGAGAACGCGGGCGTCATCACGTTGCGTGGCAATGCCACGTTTGGGAACGGCGACACGAACACGACATTCAATGGCAGCGTGGTGCTGGATGGCTTGACGGTGACGGCAGCGGACCCGATCAGCTTCGGCAGCGATGAGACCGATTCGATTACCTTGTCGGGTGGGTCCGTGACGGTGACCACAGCTGCAACCAACGTCACTCAAACCTACAACGGCAAGGTTAATGGTTCGCAAGATCTGATCGTGGATGCGGGGACGAGTTCGATCACATTCAATGCGTCGCTCGGTGAGACGCAGCGGATCGGCGACGGCGTTGGTCCGGCGCTCAACATTGTGAGTGCGGATGCGGGGGCGACCTTCTTCGGTTTCGTATCCCTGGCATCAGGACTAAGCTCATTCGATGATGCGACCCCCGTGACGTTCAATGAGAACGTCAATATTCTGGCGGGTGATACGCCAACGGTCATTAATGCCAATGCCTTGCGACTGAACGGGCTTGTGTTCAGTTCACAGGGTAATGTGACGTTGACCGACGATCTGACTGACGTGCTGACGCTGGACGAAGCACAGGTCACGATTAACACGGCAGTTGCAGGTACGAACGTGACGATCAACGGGCGAGTCCGCTCGAACGACGATGGGGAGTCGACCTTGGCCGTCGACGCTGGCAACGGAAATGTTGTCTTCGAGGCGGCTATTGGCGACCTGGCGGCCAATAGCCTGGCCGCTTTGCAAGTCCACGGTCGAAATATCGACGTCGAGCAAATCGGCGCTGCGGGGGTCGAGGGAGTCGCCGGGGTTACCGAGCTGAACGCCTTCAATCAGATCACATTCGACGGCACGATCTATAACGCCAACGAGCAGCGATACACCGCGGGCCAGACATTCGGCATGACGGCGGGCGCGGCGACGACGTTTACTTCGTCGGCAGATGATATCACGTTCAACACAGGCACGATCGACTTGGCCAACGGGTCCGACTTGATCATCAACTCCAACGGCGGCGACGTGACGACGCAGGATATTCGCGGCACGTCTTCGGAAGATGTGACTATCACTGCCGGTGCCGGCACAGCCAGTGTCGGTGCCATCGGCAATGCCGACGAAGTCAACACGGTCGCCATCACCGCGGCGAACATTATCCTTAACGGCAACATCACGACTTCCAACGCTGCTGGAAACACGGTGACTCTCACAGGTGCCGTGGAGCTGGGCTCTGCGGTATTCATCGACACCAATACCGCAGGCGTCGATGGCAACGTGACGATTACCGGTCCCGGAACTGTGGACGGAGCACATGATTTCCAGGTCGATGCTGGAACAGCGACCATTACCATCGCCGGGACAATTGGTGCGGGTGTCTCGACCCCGCTCGACAGCCTGGACCTGGATGCAGCAGTTATCAACCTGGCCAGCATCGGCACGCCGACGGAAGCGGGTGTCATCGGCACGACGGACGTGAACGCGACGACTGCACTCAACTTTACCGGTGTCGTGTATCACACGAACGTGGCCACCTACACCGGACCGATCGGCCTGAGCCTCAATGTGAATGCTGGAGCTCCGACGAGCTTCATCACTTCCGATGATGCACTGACCTTCGCCATTGGCACGATTGAGCTGGCCGACGGTAGCGACTTGACGATCACGGCCAACGGTGGGGCAGTGACCATTCTGGCAGGCATCGACGGTACCTCCAGTGAGGATGTGACGATCAGTTCGTCTGGCGGAACAGTCAACCGAGTGTCGGTTGGCCAGATCGGCACGACCACTGTGAATGGCATCAATACGGTGTCGATCTTCGCTGACGAGATTCGATTGAGCGGAAATATCACCACGTCCAATGCTCCGGGTAATAACGTCACGATCAAGGGTGACACAGTCCTGGATGCCGGCATCGTGGTGACGACGGATACAGCGGCCAACGACGGCAACGTGACCTTCAATGGTAGGGTTGACGGGGCCCAAACCCTGCTGGTTGACGCCGGAACGGGCGGCGACGTGTCGTTCCTCGGTGTCGTCGGTGGCGTAACGCCGCTGACGAGCCTGACGGTTGCTGAATCGAACCAGACTCGACTGGTCGGCGCGATCACGACCGGAGTGCAGTCCTACACGTCCGATGCCGGATTTGCGGTTGAAGGTCGATTCCAGACCACCGGTGCGAATGTGACTTTCACCGCCGCGGCAGTTGCGGCGGATGTGACGCTGACTGCCGATACGCTGGTCACGACCGGTAGTGGCGGTGGCGATATCACGTTCGGTGTCAATGTCGACATCAACGGCCTGGTGGAAGGTGCAGAGACACTGAGTCTCAACGCGGGGACGGGCAATATCACATTGCAGACGGTCGGAATTGCAACGCCGTTGAAGAGCACTCGGCTGTTGTCGGCAAACAACGCCAGTATCATTAGCCCGGCGGCTGGGACATCGTACATCGTGTCGGACATCTCGGCCGATACGGAATCGGTATCCGCAGAGAACCTGCTGGCAGTGTCGTTCACCAATGTCACTGGTACGGTAACGGTCACGGGTTCCGCGACCGGTGCCGACGCCTTCACGTTCGAGGGTGCCAAGAGCAACGACGTGGTCGTGGTCACCGGCACTTCGCTGACTGCGAACGGCCAGCTCTTCAGCCTGGTTAACTTCTCGGCGGACGGGCAGGGCAATTCCATAACGGTCAACGGGTTCAATGGTGACGACACCACGACGGTGACTCCTGCGGTCAATCTCCGAGTCTTCGTCAATGGCGGGAATCCGGACAGTGGGAGCGATGTGTTGAACTTCAACACGGCAGTCGGCCCCACGACGATTAATCTGGGTGACTCGAGCATCGATGACACCGGTATCGCCGGTGGAGTGGACGTGTTCTACACGGGTATCGAGACCATCAATCTCGACTCGGGTAACCTCTCGCCGACCGTGGTCGGGACGATTGGCGATGATGACCTGACAGTGCTGCCCAACGACTTCGAATCGGGAACTGTGTTCCTGGGGAATATCGCAGTTCAAGCCGGTACCGTGCTGACGCCGGTTGCCGCACCGATCGTGAACTATTTCAACACGAACGGGAACGCACTGAAGGTCGATCTGGCGGCAGGCCAGGACACCTTGATTGTCGTCGGGAATTCCACGCCGCAGACGTTTGGCGTCAACTTGCCCGGGGCCTCGGTCAGTGTTGACGATGCACCGAACGGTGTGGGGAACGATGGCCTGGTGACCTACATCAACAACGAATCGTTGGCGGTTTACGGCCTGCAGGGGGACGACGCATTTAACGTCACGATGTTCACGTCCGTGGTGAATGCAGCCGATCAACGCATTCCGCTGTTCATCGACGGCGGCGACCCAATTGGCCAGTTGCCTGGCGACGTGATCAACCTGAATGCCAACGGTAACGGTGTGATTGCCGAGAATGGTCCGGAGAGCGACGAGGGTGGATTCCAGGTGGCCACGAACGCCCACTTGAGCTTCGACCACATTGAAGCTGCAACGGTTGTCAATGCGATGTGCGCATTGGTTCTCGGAACGAATGCCGACGACAGCATCTCGATCATCGCTCGTACCGCTTTGGCCAATCCGGTGCAGTTCGCGGGTGCCGATGGCGTGCAGGACTTTACGAGTTCGGTCAACAGTCAGGTGGAAATCCTGTGGCTGAACGTGCCTGAATTGTTTGTCGACGCTCTGGGTGGCGATGACCTGATCGTGATCCACGCCCCAGCACCGAACAATGCCGCTTGGGATATGGAAGTGTCGGTGGCCGGCGGAACGCCCTCTGACGGTGAGCCGAGCAATGGGGATCGATTGATCGTGGAAACCCCGTTCCAACAGTCGATCGTCTACACTCCGACCGGTTCGGATACGGGCACGCTGTTGATGGAGCAGGTCGCTGCCAACGGAGTGAACGACGGGACCGACACGCTGATTACCATTGGGTCGTTCCTGATGGATTGCGACAACGATGGCATCAATGAGTACAGATCGTCGGACGGCGGCGTCGAGGTACTGGATTACGATGGTGAAGGTGCCGGAGACAATTTCGCAATCGTCGGCACGGCGGGTGATGACACGATCGTCCATACGCCGGGTGCCGGGACGGATGAAGGAACGTTCCGCGTCAACAATACACTCCCGATCAACTACCAGAATCTCGGTGCCGGTACCATCACTGTCGACGGCCGCGGTAACGGAGTTGCGGGTGATACGCTCGTGGCTCAAGGCACCGACGGCAGCGATACGATCACCGTGGATCGAGTTTCGGCGACTCAAGGCCGGATCAGGGTGAACAGTCAATTGCCGCTCCTCACCGGCAGTGTTCCCGCGGGTGCGAACACGATCGAACATTACGTCGTCGACAGTCTCGAAGGTGATGACGCGATCACGATTAACTATCCGCTGGCGACCGGTGTGACGTCTGTCGGTGTGAATGCGGGTGGCCCCGGTGGCAGCGACACGCTCACAATCAACGGTGCCGCCGCCGCTGTGGATGCCTTCGTGATCACTCCCGCCGCAACTCCGGGCAATGGCAACGTCGCCGTGAATGCAGTGAATAACCCATACACCGGGATTGAGCACTTGTACGTCAACGGCAATGCGGGTGACGCTGACACGTTGTTGATCAACGACGACGGCCACGACAATACGTGGGATGTTTCGGCCGCCACCGCGGGTGACCTGGTGCAGATCGCTGGTCGCGAATCGATGGTTTACAACAGATTCTCGACCGTCACGCTGACCAATGGTGCGGGTACGGACCTGATCCGTGTCGCGCCCTCCAATCTGACTGGTTTTACTAACAGCTTCACGGTCAATGGAGACGCTGCCTCGCCGATCGATGATACGCTGCAACTGTTGGGCACCGCGGGTGCCGATGTGGTGACCTCGACCGCGACAGCGGTCACGGTGAATGGCGTGACCATCACTGCTGGCGTGAACCTGGCCATCGTGAAAGTCTCGACGTTCGCGGGCAACGACAACATCAGCTTGAGCCTGAACATTGCCGGCACCCATGCGATCGTGGAAGCGGGTGACGACAACGACGTTGTTAACGTGGCTGGCATCTCGAACGGCGCAACCCTCTTCGGTGGCCTGGGCGACGATAGTCTGACCGGTGGTTCCGGGGCGGACTTGATCTATGGTGGATCCGGCAACGACTTGTTGCTGGGCGGTGCCGGTGTCGACCAGGAATATGGTGAAGACGGTGACGACCAGTTCGGTGACGCGTCGCTGAATGGCAATGGTGTCGTGGACGATGCGGGGGCCGACTTCTTCTTCGGTGGTGGTGGTGCCGACAAGTTCATTTGGGAACCGGGCGACGGCAGCGACATCATCGACGGCGGCGATGACCAGGGCGACGTTCTGCGATTCCTGGGCAGTGCGGCGGCGGAAGGGTTCCTGTTGAGTGCCAATGCGGCCAACACGACACATCTCAACGTCACACTGGGCGGTGCGACGGTTGATACCGCAGGTGTGGAACAACTCGTGCTGAACGCCGGGGCTGGTGCCGATGCCGTGACGGCTCAGGATCTGACCCCCACCGAGTTGGTGGCCGTCAACATCGACCTGGGTGCGGGAGATGCCGACACCGTGACGGTGAATGGCCGGACGGAAGCCGACAACCTGCAAGTGTCGACCTCCGGTGCGGGTGCCGTGACCGTTCAGGGTCTGGACTACGACTTCAATATTTCGAGTGTGGCAGTCGCCGATACACTGATTGTCAACGGCAATGACGGCAACGACTCGATCAAGGCAACCAATGGTGTCGAGAACACCGTCACAATCATCTTCAACGGGAACGAAGGGAACGACTTCCTGTCGGCCGACGCGACGCTGAACGGTGGCAATGGTGACGACACGCTGGTCGGTGGCGTGGGTGTCGATACGCTGAATGGTGATGCCGGCAATGACATCATCACGGGTAACGGTAGTGCGGACCTCATCAACGGTGGGGCGGGAACCGACACCGTCCTCGAAGCTCGCGATGCGAACTTCACCTTGACCAACACGGCCCTGACGATCGGTGCCGAAGGGACCGATACTCTGACCAGTATCGAACGAGCCAACCTGACCGGCGGCTTGGGCGACAATACGTTTAACATCGGTGCGTTCAGTGGCCGCACCACGATCTTCGGTGACGATGGGTCGGATACACTCGACTTCTCGGCACAGACCTCTGAGTTGAAGATCGATCTGGACCTGATCGATGAACAACAGGCTGTCAGCCAGACGGGCCGCGTCCTGATCCTGCGTGATGCGATTGAGAACGTGATCGCCACTGACTTCAATGACGTGATCTACATCGACATTGCCTTCTACGACCGATTTGTCGATGGTGGAATCGAAACGCAGATTCCACCAGGTGATCGCCTGATTGTGGATATGTTGAAGACGAATCCGACCTCGACGAAGATTCCGAACGGCAAGCTCGGTAGCTATGACGGAACCGTCAATGGTGCGGGCTACACCGGAACGATCAACTACGTCGATATCGAAACCCTCGTCATCGACAATCCGAACGGTGGTGGTGGCCAGGGTGGTGGTGACTTGCCGATCGACTTCGGTGCAGCTACCGACTACCCGATCGCCAACGGCCCGCATGGAATCGTTGCTGCCGATGTGAACGGCGACGGCATCCTCGACATGGTGGTCTCGGGCAAGCTGTCCGGTACCGTGAGTGTCCGGTTCGGTAATGGATTCGGCGGGTTTGGTACCGAAGCCATTTACAACTCGGGTTCGGTGAAGAAGGAACGGGCGATTACGGTGGCCCTCAGCGATCTCGACAACGATGGCGATCTCGACATCGTCGTCACGAATCGTCTGGACAATTCGGTCGGCGTGCTGTTGAACAACGGTGCCGGAGTCTTCACCGGTCCGACGACCTTCTCGACCGGTGTCGGGAAGCTCGGCAAGTTCCCGATGTCGGTCAAGATCGGAGATATGAACAACGATGGCAATGATGACATCGTCACGACCAATGCCAGTAAGGGCAAGAAGAAGAGCAGCATCGCAGTCCTGTTGGGCAATGGGGCAGGCTCGTTCGGTGCGGCGAATACGACACCGGTCCAAGGCCGCAAGGCACGAGATCTGGTGCTGGGCGACTTCAATCAAGATGGCAACCTGGACGTCGTCGCGACGAATCTGTTCAGCCGTGAAATCGTGTTCTTCGCGGGCAATGGTGCCGGTGGCATCGCGGCTCCGGTGTCCTTCCCGACTGGTTGGCAACCGACGTCAATCATCTCCGCTGACTTCAACGGAGACGGCCTCCTTGATGTCGCCGTGACCTGCCAGGTGTCGAAGGAAATCAGCGTGCTGTACGGCACGGGTGCTCCGGGAATCTTCAGCGAAACGATCGGGATCAAGTATCCGAGCGTCAAGCTGGAAATCTCCATCAACAGTGCGGATCTGAACGGCGACGGCAATGCCGACTTGATTATCGCGAACCGGATCACCAACACGCTGAGCTACATGCTCGGGTTGGGCAACGGGACGTTCGATACGCGAGTCGACTTCAAGGTGGGTGGCATCCATGGTCGCGAACCGGTGGCCATTGCCTATGGCGACCTCAACAACGACGGCGCAATTGACTTGCTGGTGGCCAACGCGGGCACTGACGACGTCAGCGTGCTGCTTCGCAATCCGATCGTCTAAGATCGGCTAGGAATGTTACCGCAATCCAAGACACCGAGTTGGTCGACCTGACTGACTCGGTGATCTTGTAATTGCGGAAGGGTCTGGTGTAGAACCACATCCCCATAGATAACCCGCTCAGGGAAACTCTTTTTTTCATCCAACGAGTACGCAGAACCCTGCATTTCATGCGGTGTCGTGAGACATGGCAATTCTTTGACAAATGCATCAGATTGATCCAGGTCACAGTTGACCAAACAAGGTCTACAGTTGCCATTTGTCAGATGTGACCTGTACGATGTAATACTGTCACCGAAACAGAACTACCAAGGCTCGCCAAGGTGCAAAGCCGCGACGCACGTTCCTTTCGGTCTTGCGCAGCCTCATTGCCAGACCAACCCGTCAAATTCGGTAACTCCAACTTCAGATCTGCAAGCACCACTACGGTCAGAATCGTTTCCAAGTCCCGACATCAATCTCCGTCGACAAGCATCTCGAAAAGGGCCCTTTCGACATGTTGCTGCGATCCTGGCTGGCAGACTGGATTCAACCATTCGATCGTCTGCTGAACCACTTACGGCGCGGAGTCCGCGTCAGAAAACGTCCCATCGATCTGCAGATCCGCACCGAGGCCCTGGAAGTCAGGTGCGTGCCTGCCACGATTAATTTGGGCAACCTGGGAACTGCAGGAACGACATTTCGCGGTATCGACACGGATGATTTTAGCGGTTACTCGGTATCTGGCGTGGGTGATGTCAATGGCGATGGCTTCGACGACATACTGATTGGTGCCAAGTCTGCCAATGGAGCAGATAATTCCCAGCCTTCGACGGGGGAGTGCTACCTGATATTTGGCGCAGAAGGGTTACCTGGCACGATCGAGCTTTCCACCCTTGGCTCTCGTGGAGTCATTATCTATGGCATAGATACGGGCGATTTGACTGGCAAACAGGTGTCAACTGCTGGTGACATGAACGGGGACGGTTTTGACGACCTGCTGATCTCAGCCCCCAGGGCTGATGCAGTGGACAATGCCAAGTCGAGTGCGGGCGAAGCCTATGTGGTCTTCGGCAGGTCATCGTTTCCAGCCACGATCAACCTGAGCACGCTGGGATCTGACGGCATCACGATCTTCGGTATTGACGCCAACGACTATTGCGGTGATGCCGTGGCCAGCGCGGGGGACATGAATGGTGACGGCTACGGTGACATCATACTTGGGGCCGACAGGGCCTATGCTGGCGACAACGGCAAGGTCTTTGCCGGCGAATGCTATGTCATCTTCGGTCACCCGTCGCTTCCGGCGACGATCGAATTGGCCAGTTTGGGCATGGCAGGAATCACGATCTACGGAGCCGCTGTGGGCGACTTTACCGGCACCAGCGTGTCGGGTGGTGACGACTTGAACAAAGATGGGTTCGACGATGTCGTGATTGGAGCGACAAAGCCACCGGCGCTGATTGGCTACAATACGGGGGCCGGTAAGACTTACGTCATTTTTGGCAAAGCGTCACCATCCGAAACCATCGACCTGGCCACATTGGGAACGGCTGGGGTCTTGATCACGGGTGCGGACAGCGGGGATTATAGCGGTCATTCGGTTTCGATCGCGGGAGACGTGAATGGCGATGGCATCGCCGACTTGCTGATCGGGGCGATTGGTGGCGATGCAGCAGGAAACGCCAAGGTATCGGCCGGCGACAACTACCTGATCTTCGGCAAGTCGGTTTGGCCGGCGAGTATCAATCTGAGTTCGCTGGGATCGTCTGGGATCACGATTTGTGGCGCTGGGGTGAATGAAGCGAGCGGGCGAATCGTGACAGCTGCTGGTGATGTGAATGGCGATGGATTTGACGACATGCTCTTCCAGAGCGACGGATTTAATCAGCAGTTGAGGGGTATTGGTTACCTGGTATTCGGCGCGACGTCGCTACCGTCCACTATTGATCTGGCTAATCCAGCAGCAGCCGGCATTACGATGATCGGGGCAGATACCGGCGATGCCAGCGGCCGAGCGATATCGCGCGCCGGCGATGTCAATGGGGATGGCTTTGCCGACCTATTGGTGGGTGCAACAAATGGTGACGGGACATTCGACTCTCAGTCCAATTGCGGAGAGACTTATGTCATCTATGGCGGCAACAGTTTCACCAATTCGGTATCCTTCCTGGGAACAAGTGGAGACGATTTTCTGTTCGGAAGCAACGGCTCGCATTCGATGATTGGCGGTAACGGCAACGACGTCCTGCTGGGCAACGGCGGGACTGATGTCCTGTATGGAGGCGATGGGACTGATGTCCTGGCAATCGGCGACTTGAGTTTCCGACGAATAGACGGCGGCAACGGAACTGACACGCTGCGTCTCGATCCCATCTTTCCAGCAGCGGGAATGACGTTGGACCTGACAACCGTGCCGGACAACCGGATTGCAGACATCGAGTGCATCGACATTCGCGGTGGCACGGGCAACCCCCTGACTACTGCCAATACATTGAAACTCACGGCACGCGAGGTCTTGAATCTGACTGGAAACTCCAATCCCGTGCATTCCAGCAACACACTCATCATTCGCCGCGATAGTGACGACACGATCGACAAGGGAAGCGGGTGGACCCAAGGCAGCGATGAAATGCTGGATGGCGTCACGTATCAAGTTTTCACACAGGGGGCTGCCACCATCCTGATCGAACAAATGAAAACGAGCCCCCTCAATTTGGCAAGCCTGAGCACTGACGGAACAACACTATTTGGCGTTGATGCTGATGACGAAAGTGGCGACAGCGTCTCAAACGCCGGGGATATCAACGGGGATGGCTTCGATGATTTCATCATCGGTACACCTCTTGGCGCCGGACCGAGTAATAACAAAGGAGCATCTGGAGAAACATATATTATCTTCGGTCAAGGGACGATGCCTGGGACGATCGATCTGACGGCACTCGGATCCGCCGGGATTAAGATTTATGGCGCGGATAGCAGCGACTTCAGCGCCGACTCGATTTCGAGTGCGGGCGACGTCAATGCGGACGGATATGATGACCTGATTATTGGTGCCCGTCTGGGCGACGCGGCCGGCAACACGAAGGCGAATACGGGCGAATGCTACATCGTGTTCGGTGCCCCAGCGCTGCCGGCCACGATCAACTTGGCGACGGCAACCACTGGTGTGACGAAGATCTTTGGGGTGGACGCGGGCGATCAGGTAGGTTGGTCCGTATCTGGTGCGGGAGACATGAACTGCGATGGATTCGACGACGTAATCATCGGCGCGCCCGAAGCAGCCTCTTCGGGAAACTCAAAGATTGACGCAGGCGAATGCTATGTAGTTTACGGTGCGGCGACGCTCGCGGCATCGATTGATCTGACGAGCCTGGGTGCCGCTGGAATGACGATTTTCGGCGCCGACGCGGGAGATAATTGTGGTGTGGCAGTGTCGAGGGCGGGTGACATCAATGACGATGGTTTCGATGACGTCCTGATTGGTGCCCATGATGCGGACGGACCTGGCAATTCACGTGACGGTGCTGGCGAGAGTTATGTGATCTTCGGCGGGGTTTCGTTGCCCCAAACGATCGATCTGGCGGTTGCAGGTTCGGGCACGGTTACCGTCTTCGGAGCAGTGTTGGGCGACCGCAGTGGAATCTCCGTTTCCCCTGCGGGGGATGTGAACGAAGACGGATTTGATGATCTGCTGCTGGGCGCCGATTTCGGTGACGCACCGAATACGTCCACTTTGAACGGAGGCACGACCTACATCGTGTTTGGCGGACCGGCGCTGCCTGTCTCAATCGACCTGAAAAATCTCGGTTCCGCCGGAGTCATCCTGTACGCCGTCGACTCATTAGACAATAGCGGAGCTAGTGTCTCGACTGCGGGGGACGTTAACTGCGACGGTTTTGATGACATCCTCATTGGTGCCATCCACGCCAGGGGACCGAACGGCGCGACCTCATCTGCGGGCGAAAGCTATTTGATATTCGGACAGGCGTCTCTTCCGCCATCGATCCAGCTCGCCAATCTTGGTTCCGACGGCTTTACCATGTTCGGTGTGGATGAACAAGACAACCTAGGAAATCAAGTTTCCGATGCTGGTGACGTCAACGGAGATGGTTTTGGTGACTTTGTGGTGGCTGCGAAGTTCGCGGATGGATTCAATAATGCGAAATCGGATTCCGGTGAGAGTTTCCTGATCTTTGGTAAGAATTTCACCAACTCGCCATTGATTGTTGGCACTTCCGCCGATGAAACACTTGCCGGCGACGCACTACCGAATTCGATCAATGGTGCGGGCGGGAACGATACCTTGATTGGCAATGGAGGAGCGGACGTGATTCACTGCGGCAGTGGGGACGACATTCTCGCAGTCTCCGATGTCACCTTCGGACGCCTCGATGGCGGCAACGGCTACGACACTTTGCGCCTGGATGGCAGCGGTCTGACATTGAACCTGACCACGCTGGCCGACAATAAGCTGACTAACATCGAGGCCATCGATATCCGAGGAAGTGGAGCGAATTCACTCGTGCTCGATGTCCGCGAGGTCTTAAACCTGACGGCGAATTCCAATCCCTTGCATACGGCGAACACGTTGACCGTTCGCCGCGATGCCAACGATACCGTTGACATCGGAACGGGGTGGACGATGATCGGGACAGAAACGATCAGTGCCGAACTGTACACAGTCTATTTCCAAGGCGCCGCAACGCTTAAAGTGACCAATCAGCCGCCCGTCTTTACGTCGAGCGCGACGTTCAGCGTGCCGGAGAACCAGGCGGCAGCCTTCACCGTAGTGGCCACCGACGCCGATCTTCCTTCGCAAACGGTCTCATACTCCATCAACGGCGGAATCGATCAAAGCAAATTCTCGATCACCAGTGGCGGCGCGCTGTCGTTCATTACGGCGCCCGACTTTGAAAGTCCGGCCGATGCCGGCGCAAATAACGTCTATAACTTGCAAATTACGGCGAATGACGGCAGCGGTGGACTGGCGGTCCAGAACATCGCGGTCACCGTCACTCCCGTGAACGAACATTCCCCCGTGTTCACGACGATCGCAGCACTCCACATATTTGAGAACACATCACTGACCCTGACGATTAGGGCGACGGACGCCGATTTGCCAGCACAATTGATCACGATGTCGATCACAGGGGGAGCCGATCAATCCAAGTTTTCGGTCAACGCGAGTGGATTGTTGAGTTTTATCACAGCGCCCGACTATGAGAACCCCACGGATGCCGACGCGAACAATGTTTACGAGGTGCAGGTCACGGCCAGCGACGGTAATGGCGGGTTGACCGTTCAGAGCATCACGGTTCATATCGATCCATCCAATGACTACTTTCCGGTGTTTACTTCACCGGCAAACTTTAGTGTGCCCGAAAACTCAACTGCCGTGGGACTGATCGAGGTCGCCGACGCAGATCTTCCCGCACAGACAGTTTCCATTTCCATTACGGGTGGTGCCGGGTTCGATCAGCTGAAGTTCTCGCTGTCCCCCAGTGGCGTGTTGAGCTTCATTACGGCTCCCGACTTCGAACATCCCACTGATTTTGGTTCCAACAGTGTCTTTAATATCGATGTCTTCGCGGATGATGGCCTCGGAGCGGTCAATGTGCAACAAATTGCGATCACGGTATTGCCCCTGAATGACAATGTTCCGATCTTTTCATCGCCTGCGACATTCAACGTTCAGGAGAACACGACTGCCGTGGGTACCACGGTGGCAACCGATGCCGATCTGCCCGCGCAGACTGTCACCTATTCGCTCACGGGTGGAGCGGATCAATCGAAGTTCTCTCTCGCGGCCGGTGGCGTGTTGACGTTGATCGCGGCGCCTGACTTCGAGAATCCCTCCGATGCCGGCGGGAATAACGTCTATGACGTGCAGGTCACCGCCAGTGACGGTGGAGGCGGACTGACTGTTCAGAACATTACGGTCAACGTGACTTCCCTTAACGACAATCCGACGGTGTTCACTTCGCCGGCGGCATTTAACGTTGCCGAAAACACAACTGCCGTTGGCACCCTGGCAGCTTCCGATGCCGACCTGCCGTTGAAACCGGTGACTTTTGCCATCACCGGCGGTGCGGACGCGGCCCGATTCCTCATCATCGGCGGGGCCGCATTAACATTCGCCACGGCTCCAAACTTCGAAGGCCCGGCGGATGTCGGTACGAACAACGTCTATAACCTGGAGGTCACGGCGAACGACGGCCACGGTGACCTGACGGTCCAGAATATCGCCGTGACCGTGACCTCCGTGAATGAACTCCCAGCGTTTACCTCGCCCGCGACTTTCAATGTAACCGAGAATTCGACTTCCGTCGGGACCATGCTGGCCATCGATCCCGATTTCCCGGCACAACCGGTCATCTACTCGATCACCGGCGGAGCTGATGCAGCGAGATTCCTCATTACCAGCGGCGGAGTATTGACGTTTTCCGCGGCACCTGACTTTGAAGTTCCATCCGACGCCGGTGCGAACAACGTATATAATGTGCAAATCGCAGCCAATGACGGAAACGGTGGACTGACCAGCCAGAACCTGGCAGTCACCGTCACATCCGCAAATGACAACCTGCCGGTTTTCACTTCTCCCACGACATTCAATGTGCCTGAGAATACAACAGCCATTGGAACGGTGGTCGCCACCGATACGGATCTGCCTGCTCAGCCCGTCACATTGGCCCTCACCGGCGGCTTGGACGCGGCCCGGTTCCTAATCTCCAGCGGCGGCATACTAACATTCGCCGCACCACCGGATTTCGAGAATCCGGCGGACATCGGTTCGAACAACGTCTATAGCTTGCAAGTCACCGCAAATGACGGCAATGGCGGACTAACCGTCCAAAACATGGTAATCACTGTCACCCCAGTCAATGACAATGTTCCAGAGTTTTCGTCTGCCGCGACATTCAACGTCCCCGAAAACTCGATTTCCATAGGGACCACGCTGGCTGTGGATACAGATTTACCAGTGCAGACCGTCACGTACTCCATCACTGGGGGAGCCGATCAATCCAAGTTCTCGATCACCAGCAGCGGCGCTCTGACATTTGTGGCGGCACCGGACTTCGAGAATCCTACGGATGCCGGTGCGAACAATACCTATAACCTGCAGGTCACGGCGAATGACGGCAACGGTGGACTAACAGTCCGGAGCATCGCGATCACGGTCACCGGCGTGGATGAAATTCCTCCGACAGTCAGTATTATTCCGGTGTCTCCCGATCCGCACACTTCACCCGTGAGCACAATCACGATTGTTTTCAGCGAGCCAGTGGGCAGTTTCGATCTGAGCGACTTGTCGTTAACACGGAACGGCGGCACGAATCTGCTGAACGGGTCGCAGTCGCTCACAACTGTGGACAACATCATCTTTGTGCTGAGTGGATTGGCGGGTCTTACGACTGCCGATGGAGTCTATGTATTGGCGTTGATTGCCGCCGCATCGGGAGTCGTAGATGCAGGCGGGAACTCCCTTAGCAATGGAGCAGCGGAGAGTTGGATGACGGATGGAACTCATCCGACGGCAACCATCACGCCAGTCACACCAAGTCCGCAATTGTCCGTGGTCGGAAGTCTGACACTTCTTTTCAGCGAACCAATTACCGGATTCGGGCTGAGTGATTTGTCGTTGACGCGCGATGGTGGAGTGAACTTGCTTACCGGATCGCAAACTCTGACGACATCCGACAACATCACGTTTATGCTCGGCAATTTGAGCGGCCTGACCGCAGCCATCGGCAGCTATCAATTGCGGCTGTCGGCGTCGGAATCAGGAATTCAGGATGCAGTCGGTAATGTGCTTCTGGCCGATGCGACTGGTACCTGGAGTCGCGTCAATCCTGCCGTCACATTGAATGTCAATAACAATTCGATTGCCGAAGCCGTAGGCAAGGCGACCGTCACCGCCACGCTGTCCGACGTGACTGACGTGGATGTTACCGTGCTGTTGAATTTTACCGGGACCGCTGCATTCCCCCCGGACTATTCGCGGACGGCCTCGCAGATCGTGATTCCCGCCGGGAGTGCCTCCGCATCGCTGACGCTCACTGCCGTCTCGGATGGAGACCTGGAGACTACCGAGTTGGTCATTGTCGAAATCAGCAGCATTACGAATGGTTCGACATCTGGGTCGCAGCAGACCGTCGTGCAGATCGTCGACGATGATCATGCTCCCGTATTCACATCGCCCGCGACAGTCAGCGTCGCCGAGAACTCGGCGGCAGTCCTCACCGTCACCGCGTCGGATGTCGACGTGCCCACGCAGACGATTACCTATTCGATTTCGGGGGGAGTCGATCAAGGGTTGTTCTCGATCACGTCGAGTGGTGTGCTCACTTTCCGGACGGCCCCGAACTTTGAAGCTCCCGCCGACGCCGGATTCAACAATGTCTATAACCTGCAGGTCCGGGCCAATGACGGGCACGGTGGTCTGGTCACGCAGAATCTGTTCGTGACGGTCATGAACCTGGATGAGATTGCCCCGACAGTCGGCATCAATGTCGTGTCGCCCAATCCGCGACATCTGCCGGTCGACTCGCTCACGTTTAATTTCAGCGAGCCGGTCGCAGGGTTCGATCTCAATGACCTGGCATTGACTCGGAACGGTAGTGGAAACCTGCTGACCGGACTACAGTCGATCTCAACATTGGATAACGCGACGTTCACGTTGAATGGTCTGTCAGCGGTGACGGACTCCGACGGCTCGTACGAGCTGACGTTGAATTCTTCGCCGTCGGGAATTGTCGATGGAGCTGGCAACGCATTGTGCAATACCATAGTGGCGAACTGGCTGATGGATGCCACGCCGCCCACGGCGGCCATCACCGCCGTATCCCCCGACCCGCGGACGACGGCCGTTGCCAGCATGACGATTGTCTTTGGCGAAGCCGTCACTGGGTTTGATGTCAGCGACCTGTCATTGACGCGGGACGGTAGTCCGAATCTGCTGACTGGGTCGCAGACTTTGACAACCTTCGACAACCAGACCTATACGCTCAACAATCTGAATGGCATCACGGGTGCAGTCGGCGTTTACATGCTCTCGTTACGGGCACAAGACGCCGGTATTCAGGATGCGGTGGGGAATGCATTAGCGACGAATTCGTCGGAAGACTGGAGTCGAGTCAATCCCACAGTGTCGCTCGGTATCAATACTATCACAATCAGTGAGGTGGCCGGGACGTCGACTGTGACCGCAACTCTTTCCGCTGTAACAGATGTGAATGTCACCGTGGTCCTCGGCTTCGGCGGTACGGCGGCTTATCCTAGCGACTACTTACGCGGCGCAGCCCAGATCGTCATCCCGGCAGGTAACACCACCGGTTCAGTGGTCATGGGCGCGGTACAGGATGAAGAGTTCGAATTCACCGAATCGATCATCGTGGACATCACCAGCGTGACGAATGGCGTGGATAACGGGACGCAGCAGGTCTTTACCCAGATCATGGAGGACGATCACGCCCCAGTCTTCAACTCGGTGGCAACTCCCAGCGTTGCGGAAAACTCAACTTCGGTACTGACTGTCACGGCCACCGATGCCGACGTGCCAGCGCAGACGATTACTTACTCGATCACCGGTGGAGTTGACCAGCAATTGTTTTCGATCGGGCCAGCCGGCGCACTCAGCTTCCAGTCGGCACCCAACTTCGAAGCCCCTGACGACAGTGATCTCGACAACACTTACGAAGTACAAGTCACCGCGAATGACGGACATGGTGGAGCGACTGCGCAAAACATCACCGTTACAGTCACGAATGTTAACGAGGCTCCACAACTGATACTCGGGGAACCCAATGTCATCTGGATTAAACGGCAGCCCCCGGTGACCGTGCTGCCACAGATCATTGTCGGCGGAGTGGCCAGTTTGTCGGGGGGCACCTTAACCATCAGCGTGAATGCCACCGGAACGACCAGGAAACTGCAGGACCAATTCGGCATTCCATCGGCGAGCGCTCTCGGGGCCAGTTCGGGAACCCACTTCGCCAATGGACACCTCACGCTGCAGATTCAATTGAGTTCCACAGTGACGGTAGGTGAGATTCAGTCATTCTTGCGCGGGATCACGTTCGCGACGAAGGGCAAGGGCTTGAAGACGCTCACGCGTACCATGGATGTCTCTCTAGCCGATGCGGATGGACTGTTCGGAAGCGTCAGGCAGACAATTAACGTTCGTAAGAAGGGCTGAACTGCGTCGGTCCGGCACACGAATGGCACGTAGTTCTTAGCAAGCCCTCCCCGGAAGCAACCCTCCTACAGAAGCTCTCATTGCCCTCCAAAGAGAGAGCAAGCAGAACTCAGTATTTCATGTAGTCCAATGAGGCATGCCAACTCTTTGACGGATGGCAAAGAGACAAAGAGAGAGCTTCGCGTTCGAACGATTCGACTCTTTGTCAAGGTCACTAGTCATGTCGGCCGACATTCGAATCGGACAACGCGGCAGTCGATTTCCTGGCTGCGAATAGAGATCGGGCTGGCTGTTGGCATCCGCTATCCGGCCGATGTCCGGTTGAAATAATCACACATGACTAGAACAAACCAGACGATCAACCAGAAGTATCCAGCTCCCGCGACCAAGCGCAGGAGAGCAGTGCTCGAACTAATTCGCATAAAAAACAGCAGAATCAATGCAGCCTTGCAAGAGGCAATCGTCATCCCAGCCAGCAAGCTCCACTGTCCCAAATTGACTTGGCTGATGGCGACGGTCGCTCCTAGCAGCAGCAACAGGGCGATAAACACCAGCGAGCTGAGAGAGATCGAAGGGTTGGCAGGCTGAGTGTGATTCATGGATGGCCTGACCTTGCAGGCTCATGGCGAAGAGGCGCAGTTCGTCACGAGATAGAACAAGGGAAAGAGGTAAACCCAGACTAGATCGACGAAGTGCCAGTACAAGCTGGCATTATGAATGACGATTGAGCGTGATGCGGGAAGCCTGTTCCTGGCCGCCATCGCGGTCAACGCGAGTAACAACATGACGCCAATAATCAGATGCAACGCATGCAGACCGGTCAGTAGAAAGTAGATGTTGAAGAACGCCAACAGACCGGCTGGATCTGGACCGCTCGGCGAAAATCCCCAGCCGGCGAACGGTACAAGATGATCCACATACTTGCGGTAATACTCGAAGCCTTTGATTCCCAGGAAGATCGTTCCCAGCGACGACGTCGCCAGCAGCAACGTCACGAGGTGTGCTCGCTTGCCACGTTCCGCCGCATTGACGGCTAGCGCCATGGTGTAACTGCTGGTGAGCAGCACTGCGGTGTTGATCGTTCCCATTGTCACATCCATGTGTTGGCTCCCGAGCGCGAAGGCTGCCGGATACCAGTAGCGGTAAACGAGGTATCCCAAGCAGAACGCGCCGAAGAACATGATTTCCGTGACGAGGAACAGCCACATCCCCAGCTCGGCAGCCTCCCGCTGCTGACCGACATCAACGAAGTGGTGGACCACGACTGGCTCGCCGCTGGTCACTCCTGTTGAGGATGATGGCGCTGCTTCATGGTGATCAACTCGTGTGCTAAGTTGCCGGGACAATGTCCACCTCCTCTTCGACTTTGATCGCCGTGTCTGCGGGCAAGAAGTTGTAAGCTTCCTGCGTGACGATTGGAATCGTTACAAAGTTCTCTGTCGGTGGTGGCGACGGAGTTTGCCATTCCAGTCCGGTATGTCCGAACGGGTTACTCGGCGCGCGTGCTCCATAGAACACCGACCAAGTCAAATAGGTGAGTGGAAACAGATATCCCCAGCCGAGTATCGACGCTCCGGCGGAGGACATCACATTGAGAACCTGGAATTCTTCAGGGTAGACGTGATAGCGCCGAGGCATTCCCAGATAACCGAGAATGAACTGGGGAAAGAAAGTCAGATTGAACCCCACGAAGATCAGAATAGCCGACAACCGAGCCCAGCTTTCAGGATACATGCGACCGGTCATCTTTGGCCACCAGAAATGAATGCCACCCAGGTACGCCATCACGGTCCCACCGACCATGATGTAATGAAAATGGGCCACGACAAAATACGTGTCATGGACGTGGACATCGATGGCCAGGCAAGCGAGGAACAGCCCTGTCAGGCCACCGAGCGTAAACAAGCCGACGAATCCCAGTGCATAGAGCATCGGCGTCTGCCACGAGATGGAGGCCTTGTGTAGGGTGGCGACCCAGTTGAAGACTTTAATGGCAGACGGGATCGCCACGAGGAAGCTCAGCAAGGAAAACACCAGTCCGGCATAAATCGACTGCCCGCTGACGAACATGTGATGCCCCCACACCAGGAAGCCCAGTAGCGCGATCGCAAAACTTGAATAGCCGATGAAGGCGTACCCAAACGGCCGCCTTCTGGAAAAACAGGCAATGAGTTCACTTATGACGCCGAACGCCGGCAGGACCATGATGTAGACAGCCGGATGGGCATAGAACCAGAACAAATGCTGAAACAACAGGGGGTCCCCCCCCATCGCCGGGTCGAAGATTCCAATCCCCGCGACTCGCTCCAGTCCTACCAGTAGCAGCGCCGCGGCCAGTACGGGTGTCGCCAGAACCATGACGATGCTGGCTGCGTACATCGACCAGATAAACAAAGGCAATCGGAACCATGTCAGGCCTGAAGCGCGCAGCTTATGTGTCGTAACGATGAAGTTGAGGCCCGTCAGGATCGACGAAAATCCAGCAACGAAGACTCCGACCGCCGTGGCCATCACGTAGGTGTTGGAATAGGTGCTGCTGTAGGGCGTGTAAAAGGTCCAACCGGTATCAACTCCTCCGGCTAGAATGGCGAAAATCGTCAGGAAGCCCCCCGCCATGTAGAGATACCAGCTCAACAGGTTCAGCCGTGGAAAGGCAAGATCGCGGGCACCGATCATGAGCGGGACCAGGAAATTTCCCAACACGGCGGGAATCGCGGGGATTAAAAAGAAAAACGTCATCGTGATCCCGTGGATCGTGAAGAGTTTGTTGTAGGTTTCCGCCTCGGTGAGATCTCCTTGCGGAGTCATCAGTTCCAGACGCACCATCGCAGCTGCAATGCCACCGATCACGAAGAAAAACGTCACGCCGATCAGATACAGCAGCGCAATCCGCTTGTGATCGACGGTCAGCAACCAACTTTGAACCGTGTAGGACACGTTCAAATAGTTGCGAACCGGTCGTATTACAGTCGCACTGGTCATGGCTGGGACGATCGTATCATCAGGGCTTCTTGGGATTTCCCGGGTTCTGTTCATTCTGGGGAGTTTTCGATTTCCGGTCGGCCGGCGATTTAATGCGATTGGGGTCCGGCGGCTGAGGCGCACCGGGGTCTTTTTGCTTTGTCTCGGATTCAGGCGCCGGAGTCTGTTCGGGCCCCACGGGCTTGATGTTGCGAGAACCTGTTGGCTTGGTGGTTCGCGCGTCGGACTGACTCAGGGCCTTCATTTCGGCAATCAACTGTAAGATTCCCTCTTCGGTCACCTGGTCCTCAAAGGAGGGCATTAACGGATCAAATCCGGCGACAATTTTGGCGCCCGGTAGCAGAATTGATTCGCGCAGGTAGTTTTCATCGGCGACAACAGACTGTCCGTTGGCCAGCGGGACAGTGCTCCCGAAGAGATTTTGCAGCGAGGGACCGCGACTGACTTCTCCGCCTCCCTGATGGCAAGAATTGCAGCGGAGCTGGTCGAAGAGTCGAATCGATTTACCGGCCGGTTCACCCGTGGCGCGTCCTTCCAGCCACTGTTGATATTCCGTCTGTTCCACGGCATGGACGGTGCCCCGCATGCCGCTGTGTTTGGCTCCGCAGTATTCGGCGCAGAACAGATGATAGATGCCAGGCTTGGTGGCCGTGAACCAGAGCGACGTATAGCGGCCGGGGAGGACGTCGTGCTTCACTCGAAACGCGGGAACGTACAAGCTGTGAATGACATCTTCGGAAATCATGTTAATGCGGACCGGGTAGTTCAACGGAACATGCAATTCGTTGATCTCGGCGCGGCCGTCTGGATGCTGGAACTTCCACATCCATTGTCTGGCCACGCAGTTGATGACCATCGCGTCCGCCACGGGCCGCGACTGATTGAAATACAGCCGAGCTCCCCAGACAAACATCACCATCGTCAGCAGGAAGGGCCCGGCAATCCAACTGATTTCGATCCACAGATAGGGGGCGCGAGTCAACGTTCGGTCGGCAGTGGAATTTCGCCGGTACTTGATCGCGAAATACAAAATGAACCCGGCAATGCCGATGGTCAGCGCCGCGCTAACGATCAACAAAAACAGATACAAGGCATCCACGTCGCCGGCGAATGACGACGCCTGCTCGGGCAGGAACCGAAATTCGGTATTCATGATGGACCGCTCCACGAGGCGCCGGATGGAGCGGGAATCGACGTTCCTGGAGTGTCAAGCACCATCCGACGGCGTTCGAAGCGATACATCAACCACAGATAACTTCCCAGTACAGCCATCATCACGAGACCGGAAATCCGGATGAGATTCTCGATGACGAATCCGTACCTGCCCGTGGCGGGGTCATAGTGGTAGCACAAGAGCAGGAATTGATCGGCGACGGTGCCAATGCGATTTTCCGAGGCTTCCACCAATCCCAACCGCAGCTCGTTCGGCGGATAGTCGATACCGTAGAGATAGCGCGAGATGCGCCCCTGCGGGGTCAACAGCATAATTCCACTGGCGTGAGCGTATTGATTGGTCCGCGGGTCGTGGACATAGCGGAAGCCGACGGTCTTCGTCAGCCGCTCGATCGTGGTCTGGTCGCCGGTGAGAAAATGCCAGCCGGTTGCGGCGCTCGGTCGATAATAGCTTGACACGTACCGCTTCTTCTTGGCGGCTGCCATGGAGGCCGTTTCGTGTGGATCAATGCTGATCGAGATGACGTCATAGTCCTTGCCAATCGACAGCGAAATGGCCTGGCTCGATTCGAGAACGCCGTTCAACACTTGCGTGCAGAGCATCGGGCACCGGTAATAAACGAGCGTCAAGAGGACCGGCTTCCCGCGCAAGAGGCCGCTAAGTTTCACGGGCCGCGCATGCTCATCGTGAAAGATTAAGTCGAGCGGAATCTGGGCATTGAGATGTTGATCGATTCCCACCCGTTGCACGACGCGTTTGGTGGCCTGTGGTGCGACGACAGAAGGAGTTAGTAATAGTGCCGCACAGAATAGGATTCCAATGTTTGACATAATCGCGCCTCAACTTCCTACTAGTGCGAAATACACTTTCACCACAGAGAAACAGAGGAACACAGAGGTACCTCGTTCGACTCCTCTCTGTGTTCCTCTGCTCCTCTGTGGTGTGTTTCAATGAAGTGGCCATCTCAATCACAATCTCATTGTCCATCTTGACTATGGAGCTATTTCTTCGGTCCCAGATGCGGGCCGACGTCTGCGGCCAGGCCTCGTTCCAGAATCAAGTCCATCGCTCGCGACACGGGAATATGAACGGTCCGCTTGTCGTTCCATCCATAGCTTTCCAATCTGCTTGTTTGCGATTTCATAAATTGTTGGTAGTGCTGTCGCGGCGCGACCTGCAGTCGGGGTGCTGGTGGTTGACCGCGGCGGTCTACAACGGATGACAGTGATGCGTCACTCCGATCAGCGGATGTCTGCAGCGAATGAATTACTTGCCAGCCCACGGCCAAGACGACCGCAACCGTTACTGCCACACCGGCTGCAAAGCCAAGGACGCCGCACACGTTGACGTCGCTGCGTTCGTAGTCGTTCGCCGGACGTTGACCGGGCTCTGCATCAACTGGCGGCTGTTCCGACGCGGTCATCCTGAAACTCCTCGATGGGATGCAAATTACGGAGCGGTAGCGCTAAGCGTTTGTTGAGTCCATTGGCAAATGCCGCAATCCAGACGCCACCGACGGCAACCGGCGCGCAGAATGTCAGCCAATTCACACCCCAGGCTGTAGTGGAAAATGTCGGCATCACTTGCCAGTAGAATTCGACCAACCGCATGCTGAGTAGCAGAGCGGCAATTCCAAACAGGCTGCGAGTATGCCGCTTAATGGGGCGACTTAGTAACAGGAGAAACGGTATCGCGAAATGCAAGCCGATGAGCAGCACCGCCACGAGCTGCCAGCCGCCTCGTTCGCGCCGCAGATACCAATCGACCTCTGCGGGCAGATTGCCGGACCAGATGACGAGATACTGCGTAAAGGAGACATAACTCCAAAACAGCGTGCAGGCGAGCAACAGATTTCCCAAATCGTGCAATCGGGACTCGTTCAATTCGCAGGCAACCGGCTGCAACCGACTCAAGTGAATGACAACAACCAAGGCGAACGCCAGTCCCGACACCGCCTGACCCGCCATGAAGATCAGGCCATGGATGCTCGAGATCCAATGCGGTTCAAGCGACATTGTCCAGTCCATTGCAGCGAACGTCACGGTCAATCCCCATAACACCATGCCCGGACCGCTGATCGCCGCGAGCCAGTCGCGGCGGCGGGCGGACTGCGTGGTATCCGTCGTGGCTGTCAGGCGATTCGTCGACCAGGCCAGCGCGATCCAGACTGCGAAGTAGATGGCCGCCCGGATCGCAAAGAAATTCACGTTCAAATAAGGCGCCTTATGGAGCAGGCTGATATCGCCCTCCACGGCATCGGGCCTCGCCCAGACGTACAGAGAATTCATGCCGCACAAGAGGGGAACGAACAATACCGCCAGCAAGCGGATGGTGCCGCAGCCGGCCTCCAAGACTCGACGGATGGTGAGGCCCCAGCCGCCGCCCGTCAGATGATGCAGTAATGACAAGGCCAGGCAACCGACTGCGATGCTCCAGCAAAACAGGAATGCCACCAGGTACGCGGGAAAAAACAACGCCGGTTGCAGGAATGCTCCGGCGGCGGCGAGAATTGCTGCCAATAGTCCGACACCAAACGCGTTGCTCCGATAGCGCGACATCAGGATTCGGACATCGGTTTGAGAATTCATGGTCGCTCCTGTTGGAGCCGTTGCCGATCCGGCTGCGGAACGTCGTCGATCAGCGCGTTCTGACTGTGCTGCAGGGTTCGGATATAAGCGACGATAGCCCACCGATCGCGCGGCAGGATCTGCGGTCCATAACGCGGCATCACGCCGAACCCATCGGTCATCACATCGAAGAAATGCCCGACGGGGGCGTCGCGCAGGCGGGCCGTATGGAACGATGGTGGCCGATGGAAACCACGTTGCACGATCATGCCGTCGCCCGACCCGGTCGGGGCATGGCAGGGCGAACAAAAGATATTGAAACGCTCACGCCCGCGTTCCAGTAGTCGACGATCCAGTTTGACTGGAAGATGTGTGATAAACCGGCCTTTGACTTTGCCAGTCTGGAAGGCTTCGTCAGGATGCAGGGTTCCGCGTGCCACTGTGCCGGCAATGAACGGCCGAGTGGATTGCCCGTCAGCGAAGACTTCGCTGGCCTCTAGCGGTTCATAGCGCGGTTGATCCCGCATATCGCGGTGACAGCCCGTCAGTCCCATAACAGCAATAAAGACGGCACTCCGACGGCAGATCGACACGGGTTGCGGCACTCTCATCGCGGCACCTCGAACACGGCGCCAGCACCCAGATTCAATAACAACGCGTGAGAATCATGGAGGTCAAACAGCGGATCCGTCGCCTCAATGCACAGAAAGAATTGATCGCGACTGGCCAGTTTGAATTCCGGGACATTGAAGACCGGATGGTAAGGCATGGGCAGGCCGCTCAATCCCAGCATCCCAAGCACTGCGCAGAACGCCGCGCCCAGAATACTGAGTTCAAACACGATTGGAATGAACGCCGGCCAGCTATGATAAGGCCGGCCGCCGACGTTGAGCGGATAGGAAATCACGCTGGCGTAGTATTGCATGGCATATCCGGTGATGCCCCCCAGAATGCCACCCACCAGGGTCAACACCGGCAACCGAGTCGGCTTCTTGCCGAGAGCGTCCGCCAGGCCAGCAACGGGAAATGGGGTGTAAGCATCCATGTTGCGATATCCCGCGGCATGGGCTCGCTGGGCCGCTTCTCGTACGGCCTCCGGTTCTGAGAACCGCCCCAGCAGGCCATATGGCTCCAGACGGTCGGTGGTGCGTGTCGTCATGATTGGTGGCCTCCGCCAGTCTCGTGGACCAGCTCGCGCAACTCGAATATGGAGATGACCGGCAGAAACCGCACGAACAAGAACAGCAACGTCAAGAACAGTCCAATCGAACCTAGGAACTGAGCAAAGTCCCAGACGGTCGGGTAGTACATCTCCCAGGCACTTGGCAGGTAATCGCGATGCAGACTAATGACAATGATGACGAATCTTTCCAGCCACATGCCCACATTCACGATCAGTGAGATCACGAACAACAGAGAAGCGTTGCGTCTCACCGAGCGCAGCCACAGGAGTTGCGGAACACATACGTTGCAGACAATCAGCGACCAATAACACAGAGCATACGGACCGAACGCCCGGTTGATGGCGACGTACCATTCAAACTCATTCGCGCTGTACCACGAGCAGAAGACTTCCATCAGGTAGCCGTAGCCCACCATCAATCCCGTCGCCAGCATGATCTTGGCCATGTTGTCCAGATGCTGCAGCGTGATGAACTCTTCCAAGCCGTAGACTTTTCTCAGGGGAATCGCCAGCGTCAGTACCATCGCAAAGCCGGAGAAGATTGCACCGGCGACGAAGTAAGGGGGCAGCAGCGTGAAGTGCCAGCCAGGCACAATCGACACCGCGAAGTCGAAGCCGACAATCGTATGGACCGAAACCACCAGCGGCGTCGCCAATCCCGCCAGCAGGATGTAAGCCGTCTGGTAGCGATGCCAATGCACCGCCGAGCCTCGCCAACCCATGGCCAGGATGCCGTAGATGATTTGCGGAATGGTCCGTCGGGCCCGATCGCGCAGCACGGCGAAATCGGGAATGAGGCCGACGTACCAGAACAGCAGTGACACGGTGGCATAAGTCGAAACGGCAAAGACATCCCAGATCAGCGGGCTGCGAAACTGAGGCCACAGTCCGAACGTATTGGGATACGGCATCAGCCAGTAGAACACCCACGGGCGGCCGAGATGCAGAATCGGATAGAGGCCTGCACAGGCGACGGCAAATAACGTCATCGCTTCGGCAAACCGATTGATGCTGGTCCGCCACTCCTGCCGGAACAGCAGCAGCACGGCCGAAATCAACGTCCCGGCATGACCGATCCCGATCCACCAGACAAAGTTGATGATGTCGAAGGCCCAGGCCACCGGAACGTTATTGCCCCAGATCCCGATTCCGGTCGCTAGCAGAATCGCCGAGGCATACAGGAACACCATCAGTAGAGACACGGACAGCATGAATCCGAACAGCCAGCTTCGCGGATGCCGCCGGGCGAGGGCAATAGCCGCGATCTTATCGGTGACCGACGCGTAAGTCTGGCCCGGTCCCAATACGGGCACGTCGACACGATCCGCCTCGGCGATGTTCATCGCGAGTCCAGGCGGTCCGTTCGTGTCCTGCTCTTGATTCATGATTCGGCGGCTGTGTTCGACAGACTTGGATGCGGATTGCGGACCCTCGTTAGATAGGTGGTTCTGGGCTGTGTATTCAGCTCCGCGAGAACTCCGTAATTCAGCGACGATGATTTGAGTTTCCGAACTGCACTATTCGGGTCATTCAGATTGCCAAACGTAATGGCCCGCGTCGGGCAGGCTTGCTGACAGGCCGTGACAACACTGCCTTCTGGCACCAGCGGCAAATCCTCCAGCTTGGCATCGATTCGCGCCGCGCTAACGCGTTGAATGCAATAGCTGCATTTCTCCATCACGCCGCGCGAGCGCACTGTGACTTCCGGATTCCGCTGCATCTTCAGACTGGATGTCGTGTCGTCCGAGAACTGCAAATAATTGAAGCGCCGGACTTTATAAGGACAATTATTCGAACAATACCGGGTCCCCACGCAACGGTTGTAAATCATGGAGTTGGTCCCCTCGGAATCATGCACGGTCGCGGCCACGGGGCAGACGACCTCGCAAGGGGCTTGTTCGCAATGGACACACATCATCGGCTGAAAATAGATGTCAGGGGCATCCAATTCGCCTTCGTAGTAGCGGTCAACGCGCAACCAATGCATTTCGCGGCTGACGAGGATTTGCTGTTTGCCGACGACCGGGATGTTGTTTTCTGCCTGGCACGCGACGACGCACGCATTGCATCCGATACACGCCGTTTGATCGATCACCATGCCCCATGAATTTCCCTCGTACTTGAAGCCGGGATAGATGGACAACTCAGCGGAGGCAGTTTCCAACAGTTCTTTTGTGCCCGACATGGGATGGAGAGTTTGGTCGAACGTCGCCACTCGAACGATGTCGCGACCCTCCATGCTGTGATGATGCTGAGTAGTGGCGATCGCGTGCCTGGCTCCCATCTTGCGAAGGGAGCCGTAGTCGAAGCGAGTGCCATCAGGTGGCAGGATGCCGTAGGCGTTATAGCCGACGTTCGTTCCCACCTGACCCGCTCGCGTCCGGCCGTAACCCAGCGTCAACGAGACACAATCCTCGGACTGGCCCGGCAGCACCCACACCGGTGCCTGTAGGGTTCGCTCGCGGACGGTGAGTTCCACGACATCACCATTGCTGAGATTCAGTCGCCCTGCCGTCGAAGGACTGATCGCCGCGACGTTGTCCCAGGTGATTTTCGTCAGGGGTTTGGGAAGTTCCTGCAGCCACGCATTGTTCGCGAACTGGCCATCACCGATCGTCGAGTCAGGCCGAAACTCAATCTCCAGCGACTGACTATTGACGGTCACTGGGCGAGCATGCGAAGCCTCCCACTTCAATGTAACGCTGACTTCTGGCGACTGCGTGTTCGCCATGAACCCATCATGCAACGCTCGTGTCCATAGCTCGCCGAAGCTCCCGGTAGCCAGCGTCTTTTGCCAGTAGGCTTGAACGATCTCAAAGGGAGAACGATCAGGTGTGTCCATCAACACACTTAGCATTTCATGCGCGGTCTTGCCTTCGTAGAGGGGCGCAATGAGCGGTTGAATGATGGAGGCCGTTCCGTCACTCGCTCGAATGTCGCTCCACGACTCTAGATAATTGGGAGCCGGAATATGCCAATGACAATGGAACGACGTTTCATCGTGAAACTCAGAGAGATGAATCCGCAGCCGCACCTGAGCGAGACGTTCGGCAAATCGCAGGCTCCCCGGCATGTTGTAAACGGGATTTCCGCCGAGGAGCATTAACGTGTCTATTCTTCCCCGACTCATGTCATCGAGCAACTCATCAATCGAGGAACCGGGCGGCCGTGGCGCGGCGATCACGGGTGCGATATAGGTCACCGTCTTTCCAACGTTTCCCAGCGCGTCGTTAATCGCATGAGCAATCGCATGCACGACTGGAGGCTGTCCCGAACCCGCGATGATAATGCTGGCGCCGCGATGTTCCGCAAGATCCTGGATCACTGCCTTCACCCACGGCTCGGAGATGCTGGTCGGGTCTCCGGCCGAGACCGTTAGACTGGCATGGCGAACTTCCTGCAGCACTTTCCTGGCGAGCAACTCGATTTGCGCGGGTCTGAGAGGCAACCGATGATCGGCGGCGGCTCCGGTGAGGGTCGGCGTGCTTTCTGCCACATAGAGCCGATTCATCGATTGCGTGCTGGAGGCGACGCGGCGGCCGTCAATGAAGTCTCGCGCATATTTCAGGCTTCCCGGCAGATCGGTTAGAAAGTCACTATCCAATGCCAAGACAACACGAGATCGGTCCAGGTGATAGACCGCATCGACCGCTCGTCCAAACGCCAGTTCAGAGCCGTCTTTGACGTGATGCTGACCAACAGGATCGAACGAGTGCCAGCGGGCTTCGGGATATTGTTGTAAGACTTCTGCGAGTTGCGAAACCAGCGTGGGGGAGGTCGTGGGCTCAGCCAGGATTCGCAAACCGCGTCCGTGCACTTTCCGCAGATCTTGCAAATCGCGGGTGAACGACCGCACGAACGCGTCCCACGTGTCGATGTTGCCTCGATTCAAAACAGTGCGGGATCGGTCAGGATCATACAATCCCAATATTGAGGCCTGCATGAAGGCATCGGTTCCGCCGCGAGTGACAGGGTGCTCGGGGTTGCCTTCGATCTTGGTGGGGCGGCCCTGATGACTCTCGACGAGGACTCCGTAACCATAGCCGCCGCGCGGCATGGCTGTCGCATAGAACAAGGGCTTGCCGGAGATAAGGTCTTCGGGAGACCGGACTCCGGGGACGATCTTTTCGTCGGGACTACGCGTGCAACCCGAGACGCCGGCCAGGGCGAGCGACGCGGCCATCAGCTTAAGGAATTCACGTCTGCCGACTGGATCCTCCCAGACGGCCAATTGGCTGGGAAATTCCCGGTGAAGATATTCTTCAAATTCCGGACTGCCGGCGGCTTCTTCGAGACTGCGCCACAACCGACGCTCACGAAGCCGGGTCGACCGCACACGGAGAGTCTCAACGTCGGTGATGGTATGGCGATCGCTCATCTGTGACAGACCACACAGTCCGTGAGTTGTTTGGTGGCGATGTGATAGCGTTGGACGAGTTGCCTGCCCGTCGAAGAATTGGGGCGTTGAGAGTGGACGGTCTCGTACGTGGCTTTTCCGTCTACTCCTGCCTTGTTTATTGCCGGCCCGTGCAGGCCTCCTGTCGTTCGAATGGGAGGTTCGGTGGAAATTCGACTGCGTTCCGCGGAATGAAGTCCGAATTGATACATTTCGCTTCGTTCGCGGACAGCAACTTCGGGATGCCGGTGGCAATTCACACACCACTCCATGTGCAACGCGGCAACACGTCGCATCAGCGGCATTTCATCCACGCGACCGTGGCAACTCTCGCAGCCAATCCCCTTGGCGACATGAATGCTGTGATTGAAATACACAAAGTCGGGAAGGTCATGCACCCGAGTCCATCGGAGTGGCTTCCCACTTCGCAGGCTGGCTCGCACCGGTTCGAGAACATCGCTGTCCTTCCAGACGTGCGAATGACACCCCATGCAGACTTCCGTTGCGGGCATGCCAGCAAACGCGGACGTTTCCACGCTGGTATGACAGTACCGGCAATCTAATCCCAATTCGCTCACATGATGTTGGTGACTGAAGGGCACCGGCTGCTCGCGAACGACATC
>JADMIO010845990.1_pt1 | contig 30980 bp, 23 predicted proteins | sample 8958161 | NCBI WGS metagenome assembly JADMIO01 (sample SAMN16585339, study PRJNA669376) | soil metagenome | isolation source: Crop rotation soil | place: USA: Cullars Rotation, Alabama | collected 2011 | reverse complement strand
GCCGCGACTTCAAGTCACGTGAATTCCAAGCTTCGGATCCCACTGTGCTGGAAAGAGAAGCTCGCCGCCGAAGCCCCCGCGCGAGGTCCCAACGGGAAGCTGTAGAGCTGACCGGCGCATGCCCAAAACTGGCGGAGAGTGATTCATCATGTTCAACAACGTTAACGGTCAATCCCGGCTGAACGACGCGGCGCCAGTTTCGGCGACGCAGCAGATCAAGGCCAACGTCCACAAGCGCCTGCTGGAGACAATGGACCTGATCGAAGCGCGTCGCATGCCCGTCGAGCAGCTTCACGCGGAGTGCTCGCGTCGAGTCGATATGCTGCTGAACGAGCAGCGCACGCCGCTCTCGGCGCCGGAGAAGCAACTGCTCATTCGCGAGGTGATGGACGAGATCTTCGGGCTGGGGCCCGTGCAGGAATTCCTGCGCGACCCGGCGGTGAGCGACGTGCTGGTAAACGGCCCGCGCGAGATCTACATCGAGCGTCACGGGCGCCTTGAGCTCACCCCCGCGATCTTCCGCGACGAAGCGCAACTGCTGACGGTGATCCAGCGGATCGCCGCCTCGGTCGGCCGGCGAATCGACGATAGCTCCCCCATGCTGGATGCGCGCCTCGCGGACGGCTCGCGCGTCAACGCGATCATAGCGCCGCTGGCTCTGGGCGGCGCGACGCTGAGCATTCGCCGCTTCGGCACCGTTCCCATCAAAGCCGAAAAGCTCATCGAGCTGGAATCGTTCACTCCCGAGATGGCGATGTTCCTGGAGGGATGCGTCCGCAGCAAGTTGAACATCCTGATTTCCGGCGGCACCGGCACCGGTAAAACAACGATGCTCAACGTCCTCTCTCGCTGGATTCCCGACGGCGAGCGCATCGTAACGATCGAGGACGCGGCCGAGCTTCAGCTCCAGCGCCGCCACGTCATCCGCCTGGAGACGCGCCCTCCCAGCGTCGAGGGCAAGGGCGAGGTCACGCAGCGCGACCTCCTGCGCAACACGCTGCGCATGCGTCCGGACCGCATCATCATCGGCGAAGTGCGCGGCGCCGAAGCGCTGGACATGCTCCAGGCAATGAACACGGGTCACGATGGATCGATGACGACGGTTCACGCCAACGGCCCCCGCGACGCGCTGCGACGCGTGGAAAACATGGTGAGCATGGCGGGGCTGAACTACCCCGTCGCCACCATCCGTCAACAGACCGCCAGCGCGATCAATGTGATCATCCAGGTGGGGCGGTTGACTGGCGGTGCGCGAAAGGTCGTCAGCATCACCGAAGTCACCGGGACCGAGGGTGACGCGATCTGCCTGCAGGACGTCTTCAAGTTCCGCCAGACCGGCGTGGACAAGAACGGCAACGCCCGCGGGCACTTCGAAGCGTGCGGCGTCCGCCCGCAGTTGACCGACGTGCTCCGCGACCGCGGCGTCGAGCTGCCGGACGATTTGTTCCGCCATCGCGTGCTGAGCTTCCCCAAGGCGTCGGCGATGGCTGGCGCGGGCAATGGAAATGGAGCCGCCCATGTCTGATCCCGCACACAACGCGATATCGATCTTCGCCGCGATCGCGGCGTTTACGCTGGTGCTGTCGCTGTGGCTGATGGGCGTGCTGGTATGGGTCAGCCGCCGCAAACGCCGCGCGGGACAGGTGCGCCAACGGCTCGATTACGCCGGCGACACCTCGCCCAATGCAGGCGGCGGACGCGTCCTGCGCCTGTGGCACGACGGACGGGAGGAAACGACGATCGTCCCTGGCCTCCGCTCCGGGGGGCTGCTCGATCGGCTCGAGCACTTCCGCGCCGCCGCCGGCGTCGAGCTGCCGCTCTTTAACGGCCTGGTTATGATCGCCGGCACGGTGCTGGTCATTACCGGCGTCGCTTACGTCATCACCTCCAGCGTCATCATCGGCCTGCTCTGCGCCTTCGCGGTCGTCCTGCTCGTGTGGATCTCGCTGTCGCGCAAGATATCCAAGCGCACCAGCCTGTTCGAACGGCAGTTCATCGACGCGCTTGAGCTTGCCGCCCGCTCGCTGCGGGCCGGGCATCCGCTGGTCGGATCGTTTCAGCTCATCGCCGATGAGATCGCGGCGCCCGTGGGCACGCTCTTCGCCAAGGTCTGCCAGCAGCAGGCGCTGGGCGTGTCGATGGAGCGGGCGCTGCGCGGCGTGGCCAACGAGAACACCAGCGAGGATCTCAAGCTGTTTGTTACCTCCGTAGCGATCCAACTCGCCAGCGGTGGGAACCTGGCGGATATGATGGAGCGGCTGGCGAACGTGATCCGCGACCGCCAGCGCCTCAACCGCCGCGTGCGCGTCCTCACCGCCCAAACACAGTTCAGCAAGCGCGTGCTCCTGACGCTGCCGTTCCTCGTCTTCGTCGCGCTGAACCTGATCAACCCGCAGTACATGCGGCCGCTCTACACGACATCGGCCGGACAGGTGATCATGTTCATCGCCGCGCTGGGGCTGCTTTGTGGGTGGATCACCATGAATTGGCTGTCGAAGCTGTCGTATTGATCGCTTGAGAGGGCGAGGGCTGTGGCATGAACGTACAGATCATCATTCCGATCCTGGCCGGGCTGGCGACGATCGCCATCGGCGGTGCGGTGCTCCTCATTAAGCTCGCACGCCGCGCGCCGATGCGCGAGCGGTTGCGCAGCCTCCAGGAGCAGGACTCCGCTTCAGCGCCGCTCTCCGCCAAGTCCGCGCGCCTGCACGGCATTGCCGAAACCATCGGCACCGCCATTTCCAAGGGCCAGAGCTCGCGAACGCTGCAGCAGCAGCTGAGCCAGGCGGGATATCACCATCCCAATGCCGCGACGTTGTACATCGGCATCAAGGCGATGCTCTTCGTCGCCGGCGCCGCCCCGGCGCTACTCCTGCCGATCGCCAGCCAGCCCCACATGAAGATGCTCTTCGCCGCAATGCTGGGAGCACTGCTGTTCTTCATCCCGAACATCATCGTGACGCAGCGGCGCGAGCAGCGGCGCGGCGAGATCCGTCGCCACCTGCCCGATGCCATCGACCTCTTGGAAATCTGCGCTTCCTCCGGCATGGGCTTGGACACGTCGTGGAACTCGGTAAGCGAAGAAGTGCGCTCGGTCAGCTCGACCTTGGCGGACGAGATGGCGCTGACGACGCTGGAAATTCACCTGGGCGCCGCCCGCGCCATCGCCATGCGGAACATGGCGCAGCGCACCGGCGCGGATGAGCTTTCGTCGCTCGTGGCGGTTCTCGTTCAGTCCGAGCGCTTCGGCACCAGCATCCGCGACGCGCTCCGCACCTACGCCACCGCGCTGCGCGAATCGCGCAGCCAGCGCGCCCAAGAGTCGGCGGAGAAGATGGCCGTGAAGCTCATCTTTCCGATGGTGGTATTTATCTTCCCCGCAGTGGTGATGGTCATGGCCGGGCCGGGCTTCATGATGCTTTACAAGGCGCTACGCGCGCAATGATGCGCGCGGCGCACGTTTCACTCAATTCAGAAGAAAACCTTCGCCGGTGGATTTCGCCAGGGAGAAACTGCTATGGAATCGCAAACGGTCTGCAGGAAGCTGATTCGCAGCGCGTCGATCGCCGCCGCTGCGCTGACGATCGCCGCCACCACCGGCGGCTGCGCTCACAAGCACCGCCCGAGCAAGGCGGAGCAGCATGCGCGTGAGGCGCGTCAGTCGGAGATCACCGACATCCAGATCGTCAACGCCGTTCGCAACTCGGGCGTCAAGGCCGCCATCCTCTCGCAGCACACCCTCTTCCCGTACCACTTCCAGACCGATGGTGACATGCTGAACGAGTTGGGCGAACGCGATCTGGCTGTCCTCGCCTTCCACCTGCGCACCCACGCCGGGCAGATCAACATCCCGCGTGACGGCGTGGACGCGGCCATCTATGACGCGCGCGTCCGCAGCGTGCGCGAATCCTTGCGCGCCCGCGGAGTGGACGCGGATAAGGTCCGCATCGTCGATGTCGCCGGCGTTACCGCGGGATCGACACCGTCCGAAGAAGTCATCCGCGAGGTGCGCACCGCTTACCGATCGAACATGGTCCAGTCACAGTCGGTCGCCGTCCCCGCTCCCGTGGCGGCGCCGGTCAACGGCACGATGGGAGGCCAGTAATGCTGCGCCACACATCCACTTTGCATCGTGGCGGCTGTGCGTTCCTTGCAGCTGCGATCGTTGCCAGTATGGGCGCGGGATGTGCTGCGCGGGCAAACATGAAGTCGCCAACTGCCAGTCGGAAGAACCGGCACGCCGCACTCGTGCAAGACTCGGCCGATGATCAGTTCCAGCGAAGCGCCGATCGTCCCGCGAGCCCGCGCACGCTCTACGCGCTGGCGCAGATCCTCCAGACGCAGGGGAAGGACTCCCAGGCTGAGCCCGTGCTCTGCAAGATCATCAACGATGAGCCGCGCTTCATGCCGGCGTATTGCGATCTTGCCGAGATTCAGATGCGGCAGCGGCGGATCGATGAGGCTGCCAACACACTATCCGCCGGACTGAAGCAATCGGCCGATGAACCGATTCTCATCAACGACCGCGGCATGTGCCATCTCCTGTTGCACGACTATGAAGCCGCGCTGGGCGACTTCGTTCGCGCCACCGCTTTGGTTCCCGACGATGCCCGCTATCGCACGAATATGGCGGTCGCGCTGGCGATGCTCGGGCGCTATGACGAGGCGTTCGCGACCTATTCGCTCGTGATGCCGCCGGCAGACGCTTACTACAACCTTGCGCTGATTTCCGACGCGCGCGGCGACGCGATGCGGGCGGCGCAATTTCGTGGCGAGAAGCGTGCTGCGGCCGCCCCCATGCCGGTGCCGGGCGCTGTAATGGCGGCAATGCCTGCGCTTTCCCCGCAACCGGCGCCCGCTTCGGAGGCGGACGCGCACTTGACGGACACGACCGAATCAATGCCAGCCGTCTTAGTTAGTGATCCCCTCGGTGCTGATGACGCGCTTGAGGAGGACCAGGACACGCTGTAGTCCGCTGCATACGCCAAGAGGTGCGGCTATGTACGATCGTCCCACTCGCCATGAAGGACCGATTGCCCAGAAGCACGCGTGCGTCACCGTCGCGCGCCGTCGCCGCCAACGCGGCATCGCGCTGATCTGGGTCGCGATCCTCGGGATGGTGCTGGTCGGGTTGGCGGGGCTCGCGCTGGACACCGGCTACGTGCTGGTGACGGCGCACCAGCTTCAGAACGCCGCCGACGCCGCCGCCCTTGCGGGCGCGAATTCCGTCCCCTTCAGCACCTCGCAGGCGACGGCGGACGCGGTCGCCATGGCCGCGTCCAACAATGCCGCCGGTGCCGCCGTCCAACTCGACGCTCCCGCCGGCGACGTCATCCCGGGCACCTATGACCGCGCCACCGCCACGTTCTCTCCAGGCGGCAGCAATCCCAACGCCGTCAAGGTCACCGCGCGCCGCACCACCGGCTCGCCCGGCGGGCCGCTTAACCTCATCTTCGCGCCCATGGTCGGCGTCACGTCCTCCGACGTCGCCCGGCAAGCGATCGCCATGAACAACCCGCTCAACGCCGGCGTCCTCCTCCTTAACAAGACCGCCAATCCTTCGCTCCATCTCAACGGCACCGGCAGCAACCCCGCGAAGATCAACATCACCAACGGCGCGGCCCTCGTCGTCGACTCCAACAACGCCAAGGCGATCGATTGGACCGGCAAGCCGAACATCAACGCCTCCTCCCTGTATGTCGTTGGAAACGAAACGTCGCTCAGCGGCAGCAGCGTCTATTCGTCGGGGAACCTTCAGCTCCAATCCCCGGTCATGCCCGACCCGCTCGCATGGCTTCCGCCGCCCCCCCAGGGAACCAACCAAGCCAGCGCCACGGGGCCGAACCTTCAGCCGGGCTACTATCCCAAGGGGCTTCCCAACGGCAACCTCAAGCTCGCGGGGGGGGTCTACTACATCGATGGCAACGTCAACATCGGCGGCAACACCACCATCGATGCGTCGGCAGGCGTGATGATCTACCTCCACACCGGCGGCATCACCATGAGCGGCAGCTCCAGCATCAAGATCAACCCGCCTGCCAGCGGAACCTACAAGGGCATCAGCTTCTACCAGGATCGCAGCAACACCAGCCCCGACACCTTGCAGGGAACGCCCGGGGCCAGCAACTCAGGCGTCTTCTATTTCCCCTCTGCACATCTCACGATCGCCGGGAACCCGACAAGCACCGCCAGTCAGCTCATCGCCGACACTCTGGACATCCAAGGCAACACGCAGCTCAGCATCTCCTACGACCACGGCTACCCCATCCCGCGCCACCAGTCGTTGCTCGTGTACTAGACCAGCCGCGCGCCCGAGCGCTCTTCCGCGCCGCCCACGGCCCGCGTGGCGAAAATTCAAAGATCACACCAGTTTCAGGGCGGCGTGGCACTACAGGCTCAGCCAACCGCAAGGGCCAACGGCACGACGGCAATGATGATCGCTTATACTCCAGCGCGATGGCTGACCAGGAAGTCTATTCCGGGTTGATCCGGCTGCACGTGCTCTACCACGCATCGGCGGGGAAAGTATTCGGGCTGGGCATGATCCGTGAACTGCGGCGGCACGGGTATCGCGTCGGGCCCGGCACGCTTTACCCGATCCTGCACCGGATGGAATCGAAGAAGTACCTGCGGTCCAAGTCGGAGTTGGTCGAGGGGAAGATGCGGCGGTGCTACGTCATCACGGCCCGCGGCCAGCGGGCGCTGGACGAAGCGGTGGATAAGGTGCGCGAGCTGTACGAAGAGATGGTCGAGGGCAAGGGCGAGCCGTCGCCCGCGCATCCGGCATGGCGCGGCCGAAGCGATCGCATTGAACAATGCCGGGCCTGCGAATAGTGTATCGAATTTCGATAGGACGGCTCTGCGGCAGTGCATCCCGCCTTGTGCGCGTGGTTGCGGAGAAGTTGAATGAACCTCGTCTCGTTCGCGCTGCGCCGTCCGGTCACCGTAGTCGTGTTGACGATTGCCGCGGTGCTGGCGGGTTTTCTCGCAATCGCGCGGACGCCGCGCGACATCTTTCCTGATCTGGGTGTGCCGGTTCTGTACGTGGCGCAGCCGTACGGCGGGATGGACCCGGCGCAGATGGAAGGGTTCCTCGTCAACTACTACGAGTATCACTTCCTCTACATCAACGGCATCGAGCACGTCGAGTCAAAGTCGATCCAGGGGGCAGCGCTGATCAAGCTGCAGTTTCACCCGGGGACGGACATGTCGCGAGCGATGGCGGAGACGGTGTCGTACGTCAACCGCGCCCGCGCGTTCATGCCACCGGGAACCGTGCCGCCGTTTGTGATGCGGTTCGATGCGGGCAGCGTCCCGGTCGGAACGCTGGTGTTTTCCAGCGATGATCCGAAGCTGAGTCTGAAGGATTTGCAGGACGCGGCGCTGTTCAAGGTGCGGCCGCTGTTCGCGACGCTGCCGGGCGTGTCGGCGCCGCCGCCGTTCGGCGGCAGTCCGCGGGCGCTGGTGGTGCGAGCCGATCCGGATCGGCTGCGCGCCTACAACATGAGCCCCGACGAGATCGTCGCGGCGATTAGTAAGGGCAACTCGATCAGCCCGTCGGGCAACGTGCGCATCGGTGACAAGATGCCGATGGTGCCCGTGAACTCCACCATCAGCGACGTGAAGCGGCTGGGCGATATTCCGATCCGGGCCAACGGCACGAAGACCATCTTCGTCCGCGACGTTGGAGCAGTGGAGGATTCGGCGGACATTCAAGCTGGCTACGCGATCGTCAACGGCCGGCGAACGGTTTACATCCCGGTCACGAAGCGGGCCGATGCTTCGACGCTGACCGTGGTGGGGCTCGTGAAGGAGAACGTGCCGAAGTTTCAGTCGGTCGTGCCGCCGAGCGTGAAGGTGAGCTATCAGTTCGACCAGAGCCCGTACGTGACGCGTGCGATCCGCGGGCTGAGCGAAGAAGGTGTTCTCGGCGCGGTGCTGACGGGCTTGATGGTGTTGCTGTTTCTGGGTGACTGGCGAAGCGCGCTCGTTGTCGTGCTCAACATCCCGCTCGCGCTGCTGGCTGCGATGGTGGCGTTGGCGCTGACGGGACAGACGGTCAACCTGATGACGCTCGGTGGACTTGCCCTCGCGGTCGGCATTCTCGTCGATGAGGCAACGGTGACGATCGAAAACCTTCACGCCCACCTGGGCCGCGGGCGTGAACTGGACGAGGCGGCTCACGACGCGACCGCGGAGACGACCGTCCCGCGCCTGCTCGCGATGCTGTGCATCCTTGCCGTATTCATACCGGCGTTTTTCATGCAGGGGGCTGCGCGAAATCTCTTCGTGCCGCTCGCGCTGGCGGTCGGATTCTCGATGATCGCGTCGTACCTGCTCTCCAGCACGCTCGTGCCTGTGCTCGCAATCTGGGTGCTGCGTATGCAACGGCATGGAGCCGCGACGCATCAAAGTAAGTTCGAGCGCTTCCGCGAACGCTACCATCGCTTCTCCGCACGCGTGCTCGGCTGGCGGTGGATTGTCGTTCCCGCCTACCTCGTCCTCGCGGGATTGATCATCGTCATCGTCGCAAATTTCCTGGGCCGGGAAATCTTCCCGATCGTCGACGCGGGGCAGTTTCAGTTGCGGCTCCGCACGCCCGGTGGAACACGACTGGAAGCGACGGAAAAGACCGCGATCGCGGCGCTCGATACGATCGCGCGCGAAGTCGGACCGGACAACGTGGACATCACGCTCGGCTACGTGGGCGTGCAGAACCCTGCATATCCCATTAACACCATCTACCTGTGGACCGGGGGATCGAGCGAAGCGGTGCTTGAGGTGCAGCTCAAGCGGACGGCAAGGGTTTCGATCGTGCAGCTCCAGGAACGCCTTCGCAAGGTACTGCCGGAGGAGTTTCCCGGGATCCGGCTCAGTTTCGAGCCGAGCGACATCGTGAGCCGCGTGATGAGCTTCGGCGCGCTGACGCCGATCGAGGTGGCGGTCAGCGGGCCGAACTTCGCGAATAACCGCGCCTTCGCCCAGCAGGTTCACGACGAGATGGCAAAGATCTCGACGCTGCGCGACCTGAACTTTCAGCAGGAGCTGGATTATCCGGCCGTGAAGGTGGAGATTGATCGGCAGACCGCCGGCATGATGGGCGTGACCGCGGACCAGATCGGCCGCTCCCTGACCGAGGCGACCAGCTCCAGTCGCTTCACGACGCCGAACTACTTCGCCGATCCCAAGAGCGGGGTCGGTTATCAAGTCCAGGTCGAGGTCCCGCAGCAGCGAATGAATTCCCTTGAGGAGGTCAAAAACATCCCGGTTGCCAGGGCTCAGGACGCATCGGTTCAGCTCCGCAGCGTCGCCGACGTGACGGAAGGCACGGTGCTCGGCGAGTACGACCGCTACAACATGCAGCGCATGCTGACGCTGGGCGCGAACGTCAGCGGCGAGGACTTGGGAAGCGCCGCCGGACGCGTCACCGATGGTTTGAAGCGGCTCGGAGCTCCTCCGCAGGGTGTCAACGTTGCGCTGCGAGGTCAGATCGTGCCGATGCAGGAAATGTTCGGCGGCCTGCAAACGGGGCTGCTGATCGCGATCGTCGTGATCTTCCTGCTGCTCGCGGCGAACTTCCAATCGTTCCGGTTGTCTCTCGCTGTGATCCTGACGCTCCCGGCCGTGGTGGCGGGCGTGGTTATCGCATTGCTGATCACCCGGACGACGCTGAACATTCAGTCGTTCATGGGCGCGATCATGGCGATCGGCGTGGCGGTCGCCAACGCGATCCTGCTGATTACGTTCGCCGAGCGCAGCCGCGTCGAGGGCGCGAAGGTGATCGACGCGGCCGCCGAGGGTGCGTCCAGCCGGCTTCGACCGATCCTGATGACCAGCTTCGCGATGATCGCCGGGTTGATTCCGATGGCGATCGGCCTGGGCGAGGGCGGATCGCAGACGGCGCCGCTGGGCCGGGCCGTCATCGGTGGACTCATCGGTGCCACGCTCGCCACGCTGGGCATCCTGCCGTCGATCTTTGCACTGCTGCAACGCGAATCGACCCGCAAGAGCGCTTCGCTTCATCCGGCCGATCGTCGCGGGCGACTGAGCGTTGCGACGCATTCGATCGACGGAAACGGTCAGTCCGTTCAGGTCGAAAAGCCGGAGCCGGTGACGAAAGAGGAACCGTCATGAATCGTTCGTTCATTCTTCCTTTGTCGCTGGCAGTCTTCGCGCTAAGTATCGCGACGGCGGCGTTCGCTCAAACACCGGCAACGACTCAGGCGGCACCCGCCGCCATCGCGGTGCCCGGCAGCGTCACCGCCTTCTACTGGGCGGATCTGTTCGCCAAGGATTCCGGCTACCTTGCCGACGTGAAGGTGGACATCGGGGATCACGTGAAGAAGGGGAACGTGCTCGCGGTAATCGATGATCCCGAACTCGCGCAGCAGCTCACGGGGCAGGAAGCATTGCTGGCGGCGAAGCAGGAACAGACCAAGGCCGCCGAAGCGGGAGTTCAGCAGGCCAAGGCGTTGCTCGACGTGGCGAAACGACAGCTTGCCGCGCTCCAGGCGGATCGCGATCTCGCCCAGGCGACGCTCAAACGTCAGGAAGAGCTGTTTAAGGAGAAGGCGGCGACGGATCAGCAGCTCGACGAGAGCCGCGCCAAGGCGGAGGTTGCAGCCGCGGCCGCCGACGTCGGCCAGGCGAAGATCGCCTCCGCCGAAGCCGATGTTCGTTCCGCCGAAGCCGCCCGCGCGGTTGCCGCGTCGCAGGTGCAGGTAACTGCCGCGGACGTGGCGCGGACGCGCACTTTGCTTTCGTACACAAAGGTTCTCGCACCCTTCGACGGCGTGATCACCCGCCGCTTCGTGAGCCCCGGCGATCTCGTGCAGGCCGCAACCACGAACAGGAACGCGCCGCTGTTTACATGTCAGCAGCTCGATGTCGTTCGCGTCTTCTGCGACGTCCCGGAAGCCAGCGCCGCGTCCGTGCGCGCGGGGATGAAGGCCGAAGTGCGCCTTTCCGGCATTGCGGGCAAGCCGCTGGCGGCGACGGTGACGCGGGTGTCGGGCGCGATGGACCCGGCGACGCGAACCATGCGAGTCGAACTCGACCTGCCCAACCCCGACAAAGCGATGCGACCGGGCATGTACGCGCAGGTGACGCTCCTGCCGCAGCCGGCCGGCGGCGTCGCAGAGGCGGATGGACGCAAGTAATGCTACAAAGCGCTTCGGGGAAGAAGGAATGAGTTGGCGACAATCGCTTGCGGCCGCGTGCATCGCGGCTCTCGTGCTCATCCTCGCGATCGGGTGTGCGCAGGATTCCGCGCACCCAAAGCCGACAACGCGACCGGACGTCACCCCGTTGACCACGCAACCTTCGGCCGCGTTGCAACTCCAGGGCGCCGACATCCGACCGATGAACCGCGATTTGTTGGCGATCGACCTGCCGACGATCACACGGGTTGCGCTGGCACAAAGCATCGACATCAAGCAAGCACGGGAACGCGTCGAGGCCAGCCGCGGCCGATACGAAGCCAGCGTGCAAGCCTTGCTGCCGATCATTGCGCCCAACTTTTCTTTTACGCACTTTGAAGGCGCGAATCAGAACGCAAACGGGACGCTGGTCTTCACCAACTTCAACAACGTCCTGCCGGCGGTCACACTCCAGTGGCTGGTCAATCCGGGGCGTAGCTACTACGACATCGTCGCGTCGAAGCGCCGGCTCGAAGCATCGCGGCAAGAAGCGGAGGCGAGCCAACTCCAAACGCTTCGAACCGCAGCCGTGCAGTATTACGACCTGATCCTTGCGCAGGCGCGCATCGCCGTCGCTCAAAAGTCTGTCGCCGAGGCGGAAGAGTCGCTGCGTTTGACCAGTATTCGCTCTCGCGCCGGTACGGGCTTGCCTGCGGATGAGCTGAGCGCGCGGGCGTCGCTGGCTTCGCGTCGCCAGGATCTCCTGCTCGCGGTGAATCGCCTCTATGAGGCTTCGCTGACCTTGACGTTGACGCTGCACCTGGACCCTGTGGTGACGCTCGTCCCCAGTCCGACGGAGATCCAGCAGACGATGCTGGTTCGCGACGATCTGCAAATCGACCAAATGCTCGCGATCGCCGTTGAGCATCGGCCGGACCTGCAAGCTGCGCGGACACTCCTTGCCGCCGCCAAGGCAGACAAGGGTGCCGTCGTCTGGGGCGCGCTCGGGCCGCAGCTTCAGGCCGCGTACACCTTCGGCGGGATCGGCACGAACGGGCACTTCGCCGACACCGGCATCCACGAGCAGCAGCGCGGGTCCGCTAGCGCGGGCTTCGCCCTGGGCGCGTCGACCTTCGGCAACGTGAAAACCGCCGGGGCGACGATGCGATCCGTGGCACTGGACGTCGAACGACGACTGGACGAAGTCCGCGCGCAGGTGGTATCGGCGCAGCAGGCCAGTCTGACCCACGCCGCGATCGTTCCCGTCGCCCGCGAACAGGTTGATTCCGCCGAGGAGGATCTGCGGCTGGCACAGGCGAACCTCAAGCAGGGCACGATGTTGCTCGTGGATGTGCTCCGCGCCGAGGACCTGCTGGATTCCGCACGACTGCGCTACGCCGACGCGGTGCTTCGTTACAATCAATGCCAGGTCAGCCTTCTGGCCGCTCTAGGCCTGCTGGATGATCGAGCCCTCCTTGCGGCGACGACTCGACCCGCGGGAGTCACGACCGCGCCGGCGACGCAGCCGGAGGAAACGCGCGAGCATATTCGGTGAAGCACGATCTCTTGGCTCTCACGTTTGGGCTGACGCTCGCCCTGCTCAACCTTAGCGCGTCGGCACAGGAGGCGTCCCGGCCGAACTCACCCGCGTGCAGAATCCGTTCCGTTCCAGTTCAGAATATTTCGTAAGCGCGGCGCGTGGGATGGCACAGGCATAGCCGTGAGTAAGGCGGCCAACAGCGCACTCACTTCGGTCGGAGTCTTGACTGCTGACAAGGTTGTTAGCCTAGCCACCGGCCAAAGGTGGGTGTTTGATCGTCAAACGGTCGATAGCACCCGCGTTACCGTGAAGTACACGTATGGCGCGGACGCGGATCTGAACAGCATCACCAATGTCGATGACGCGGACCGACGCGGTGCATCCGGTGTCCGCGTGGTGCTCACCCTTTCATTCCCGTAGTCGCGATCCCTTCGGTGAAGGTGCGTTGGGCGATGAAATAAAGCGCCAGCACTGGCGCGATGATCAGGACTGAGGCGGCCATGAGGTGATTCCACTGTGTGCCGTTCAGTTGAGACTGGAACGATTGCAGGCCGAGCGAGAGCGTGTACTGCTCGGGGCGTTGCAGGTAGACGAGCGGGCCGAGGAAATCGTTCCACGCGGCCATGAAGGTGAACAGCGCCACGACGATCAGCGCCGGCCGGGAGAGCGGCAGGATGATCCGCCAGAAGATGGCGAACTCGCCGCACCCGTCGATCCGCGCGGCTTCGGACAGCTCGTCGGGGATCGTCAGGAAGAATTGGCGGAGCAGGAAGATGTTGAAGGCGTTGCCGAAGAAGGATGTGATCCACAGCGGCCGCAGCGTGCCGAGCACTTGCAGCGGCGTGTGATCGCCGATCCAGCGGAAGATGCTGAACAGCGGGACCATGAGCACGGGGAAGGGGATCATCATCGTCGCGAGCATGATCGCAAAGAGCACCGATCGGCCTTTGAACCGGATGCGAGCGAACCCGTAGGCGACCAGCGAAGAGGAGAGCACGGTGCCAACGACGCTCAGGCTGGCGATGATCAAGGTGTTGCGGCTGAAGCGGGGGAAGTCGAACTGGTTGCTCGTGATCACGTCGAGGTAGTTGCGAGGGACGATTTGGCGCGGGACGAGGTGCGGCGGGAACTCGGCGGTCTCCGCGAGCGGCTTCAGGCTTGTCGAGACCATCCAGGCGAAGGGAAGCAGAAACCCGGCGCAGATGAGAAGCAGGGCAGCGTGGACGAGAAACCGCTGCGGATTTCTGCGCGCACGCCGGTGCGGGCGTGACGCGGCAACGGTGGCGTAAGCGAGCGGCACCGCAGGCCACGTCGCCGTCGACGACGATGCCAGCGGAGGATGTTGAACCGATCGGCTCATCGTCCCTGGTAATGCACCCAGCGCTTGCTCGACCAGAACGCCAGTCCCGTCAGCGCCAGGATGATGATCAGTTGAGTCCACGCCATCGACGAGGCGTAGCCCATCCGCAGGAACTGGAACGCACAATCGTATAGATACATAGTGAGGAAGTACGTCGCGCGCGCCGGGCCGCCGCCGGTCATGATGTACGGCGTGGCGAAGACCTGAAGCGTGCCGATGATGGCCATGATCAGGTTGAAGAAGATCACCGGCGAGAGGATGGGCAGCGTGACGTGCCGGATGCGTCGCCACAGTCCGGCGCCGTCGATCTCGGCGGCCTCGTAGAGCTCGCGCGGCACGTCCTGCAGCCCCGCGATGTAAATGGTGACGGTGTAACCGACGCCCCAGAGGCTCATAAACGCCAGTGCCGGCATGGCCCAGTGAAACCGGCTCTCAGAGGCGCCGCTCCCGATGGAGAACATGACGTCGCTCAGCCACGCGGGGCCGTGGATGCCGACCTTCGCCAACAGCACATTGATCAGCCCGAGCCGCCCGTTGAACATCCAAAGCCACAGCATCGATGACGCGACGATCGGCACGAGTGACGGCAGGAAGATGATCGTCCGGTAGACCGACTGCATGCGAATCTTCGCATTGAGCAGCAGCGCCAACCCGAGCGAGACCGCGAGCCCGGATGGGATCGCGAGCAATGCGTACTGGAACGTATTCGACAGGGACTTCCAGAAGACCTCGTCGCCCATCAGCATCCGATAGTTGGCCGCGCCGATGTAGGTCGGCCGCTGGAGCAGCGAGTAATCACAGAGGCTGTAGTAGAGCGACAGCGCGATGGGAAGAAGGGTGAACAGCATGAAACCCGCGAGCCACGGCGAGAGGAACGCCAGGCCGTTGCGGAGATTTTTCCGTTCGGAGCGTGTCATTGTCGCATCGGTTCGGCGGATGCATTGCGGTTTCGCAATCGCTGGACTTCGCGAAAGTAGTCCCACTTCGCCTGCGCGCGATCGGCGGCAAACTGCAACGCGTCCGTGGGCGACTGTTCGAGCAGGTAACACTTCTGCGCCGCGACGGTCAGCTCCGCCGAGATCTCTGACCACACCGGGATCTGCGGCGACGAGAACGCATTCGGACTGGCGGCGGCGTCCTCGAAGACCTGGATGTAGGGATTGGGATGACGCTCGATGAACTCGCGGCTGACGGCGGCGAGCGGCGAGTTCTTGCAGTGCATGCTGCACAGCTTCTCCACCACATCACGACGATTGACGAAGGCGATGAATTCGAACGCCTCTTTCTTATGCCGGGCGCCGCGCGGGATGACCAGCGAATCGAAACCGCAGAACGCGACGTTATCGAGTCGCGGCACAGCGCTGGGAAACGGCGCCGCGGCCCACTTGCAGAACTTGCGGCGTTGCATCGCCGGAAGCAACGGCATCTCCGTTGCCGCGACGCGATTGTCCCGTCCGAAGTGGACGCGGATAACGCGTATACCAGCGTCCCACACGAGCGTGTCACCAGCCTGCTGCGAGGACGGCTCGCCGAGGAGCCGGATTACCTCGTCGTGTGACATTCCCGTGCGCAACTGCGAAAAATCCTTCTCGCGCCGCAGTTGCTCCGCCGGCACGTTCCAGCGGTTCATCTCCGGCGCGAGGTTCTCGATGAAGTTCGCCATCCATGGGCCCTGCTGCATCATCGCGAGCCGGCCGATGAGGAACGGGTTTTGGGTCGATCCAAAGCCGCCCAGGCCGGAGCGGAACTCGCTGACGGCGCCGACGCCGTCCCGGCGGGCGTAGCCGGCGATCCAGTCGAAGGCGCGCACGGCTTCATCGCTGTTGATTGTCAGCTCGCCGGAGGACGGGTCGAAATATCGCCCGCCAAACCAGGGGACGATGTGATCGATGTACCAGCCCGGCTCCATCGGCTGGTGACCGGAGCAGATGATGCGGCGGCGACCGTCGAGCGTCTGGTAGGTCGTCAGCACCTGCGCGTAACGGTCGAGCTCCTCGATCGTCCGCGGCGGGCGCTGCGGGTCCAGCCCCGCGGCGCGCAGGTCCGCGGCGCGATGCTCGAAGATCTCCTTGTTGTAATGCAGCAAAATCGCCCAAGGCGTCGAAACCAGCGCCCACAGCCGCCCGTCGTACCGGCACGCGTTCCAGTAGATCGGTTTGTAGTAATCGCGCGTGATGCCGTGGGCGGCGGCGAGTTCGTCCAGCGGCTCCAGCGCGTCCATCGCCGCGTATTGAACGACGTTGTCTCCCCAGAGGCCCGCGACGTCCGGCGGCACGCCGGCCGCTGTGGACGTCAACACCTTCTGCGCGATGCCGCTGATCGAGAGGAACTCGACGTAGATGCGCTTGTCGCGCCCGACCGTGGAGTTGAAGTCGTCCACGATCTGGCGCATCTGCTCCGCCTCCGGCCCCGTCCACTTCTCCCAGTACTGGACCTTGACGAAACTGGCGGGGGCGCTGGGGAGCGGCCTGGAGCCGTAGAACATGACGACGCAGGCGGCGAGCAGCAGGGCAGCGATCACGACCGCGCGAACGACGTTCATGAGGCCTCGCTGGCAGGCGCGCGCGCTTTGCGATGAACCGGCGTCACCGTCGCCTCAAGGCGCGGTCGGGAATCTCCCGCCTCGGCACTCTTGAGCAGATCCTCGATCTCGCGGCCGTGAGTTCGGATGAGCTGTGCGTACCACTGGTATGAGTCCTTCGGCGTGCGCCGGAGCGTCTGGAAGTCGACGTAAGTCAACCCAAAGCGCTCGCGATAGCCCTGATGCCACTCAAAATTGTCGAGGATCGACCAGTGGAAGTAGCCGCGGATATCGACGCCGTCGCGGATCGCGCGCAGCAGCTCCACGAGGTGTCGTCGGGTGAAGTCAATGCGCTGCGGGTCGTGGCATTGTCCGTCGAGCGCGATCCAGTCCGGATTGCTCATGCCGTTCTCGGTGATGACGATCGGCAGGTTGTAGCGCTCGAAGAGGAAACGCGGGCCCCAGTAGAGCGAAAGCGGATCGATCGTCCACTTGTAGGCGGTGAGTGCGTGACCGGGCGGACGCGGGGGCTCCATCGGTCGGCCGTCGGGACCGGCGGCGGCGGGGGAGCCGTTGTAGATGTTCACCCCGTAGAAATCGAGCGGCTGGCACATCGTCTCGAAATCGTCCGCGCCGATCCGGGGAACATCGACGCCGAAGGCTCTTAACCCATCCTCGGGATATCGGCCCAGGATAATCGGATCGCTGTACCAGGCGTTGCTGTTCCACTGGCCGGTAACGGCGAACATCGCGGAGCGCGCGGCTTCGCGGTCGGCGGCGCTGTCGTTCGCCGGGTAGCGCGTGAACCCGCACGGGGCGCAGCCGACGAGCGGCCTGCGGCGCGCACGCGCTCGAATCATCGCCACGGCACGCCCGTGGGCCAGCAGCGCGTGATGCGTCGCGAGCAGCGCATCTTTTCGCGGGAGCTTCAGTCCGGGCGCGTGCGTGCCGGTCCAATGACCTAATCCGAGGAAACACTGCGGCTCGTTCAGCGGCATCCAGTGCGCAACGCGATCGCTGAGCCGATCGACGACGATCTGTACATAATCGGCGAACCAGCGGGGGCTGTCGGCATTGAGCCATCCGCCCCGGCAATACAGGTCGCGCGGATAATCCCAGTGGAAGAGCGTCACCCACGGCGTGACGTTAGCTTCGAGCAGCGCGTCGACAAGTCGGTCGTAAAACGCCAGGCCCCGTTCGTTGACTGCGCCGGTCCCCGCAGGAATCACCCGCGGCCAGGCGATGCTCAGCCGATACGCGCCGAGGCCGAGGTTTTTCATCAACGCGACGTCTTCGCGCCAGCGATGATAGTGATCGCAGGCGACGTCGCCGGTGTCGACGTTGCTGCCGTGGACGCTGCCGTCGGTGGATCGAAATCCGTCCCAGACGCTGGCGCCGCGTCCGTCCTCGCGGGCGGCGCCTTCGATCTGGTACGCCGCCGCTCCCGCTCCCCACACGAATCCGGTTGGAAATGCCATGATGTCGATCTCGCGCGCGCGGGAGAAGAAACGGAAATCAGCGGACACGAAGGGGAACGTTGGCGACGGCGGCGCCGCCGTGGTCGTCGCGGACGAAGGCAAACAAACGATAGCCGCCGGGTTCTGATGGAAGTTTTACGTCAGCGCCATTCGCGTCACCGCCAACAATCGCCTGCGGATACGTCGGCGGCGCCGGCTGGCGGTCGCCACCGGTTGAGTGCTGCTCGACCTCGCGTTGCAACTGCCATTCGACGTGCAGTGCGTCCTGCTCGGGATCGTTCGCCTGCAACGTCGCATGAATCATCGACGTCGGCGCGATCGCGCCGAGATCCGCGCCGTCGGCGGCGACCTGGAGCGACTCGATCCGTGGGCAGCGGTTCTTCGGCGGCCGGTCGGTCCACAGTTCACAAAGCGTATCCACCGCCGCCGTGCGCGACCCGTCCGGTAGCAGCATGCCGAACCAGGTGCTGGTCGCCTCCTGTTTGCTGCCCCACAGGAATGCGTAGGAGCCGAGGCAAAGCTTGTCCTTCTCGGGGAGCACGGACGACTCGTACGTCTTACGATACGAGTCGGCCTTGGCGGTGCTGCTTGGTTCGATGGGTGCGCCCCACGGCGTCTTGGGCGATTCCCACATGCCGCGTGGGCCGAACTCGGTGATGACAAACGGTTTGCTCCCGCCGGCCCCGCGGTACCGGCGCGCCAGCGTCGGCCCGCCGCCGTAGGAATTCACGCCGACGATGTCGATCGCGGGGCAGAACTTGCTAATGCAAGGCAGCCGTTGCGCGCCGATCTCCGCGACCACCGTCATCGTCGGGTGGTTCGGATCGAGCTGTTTCGCAAGCGCTGCGACATCGTTCACCGCCTTCCAGATCGCCGGGCTGTCCGCCTTGTCGTAGCCTTCCATCTCGTTGCCGATGCCCCACATGAGAACGGCCGGATGATCCTTGCAACTGGTGATCGCGGCGCGGCAGCGTTCAAGCTGATCGGCGACTTGCTTTGGGTCGTCGTAGTTGAAGCCGTGGCGCTCGTGACCGAGCCAGAGGCCGACGGTGACGGTTAAGCCGAGCTTGCGGGCTTCATCGAGTTGATGTTCCAGGCCCTGGTCCGCGCCCCAGGTTCGAATGGAGTTTCCGCCGCAGTCGGCGAGCATTGGCAGCGATCGCGACCCGCCGACGCCCTTGATGAAGTACGGTTTCCCGTCCCGGAAGAGCTGCCAGCCACCGTCGGCGGTCTTACGCAGTTGAACGGGCACGACACCGTTGTCGGCGGCGCGTGCCCGTGAGGTCAAGGGGATGGCGATGAAAACCAGCGCGAGAACCGCGCGAAGGAAAAGGCGGCGGAACGGGCGGCGGCGCACGCAGAGCATCTCGGGAAACACGCCACCACCTGTCTTACCGCGCTGCCCGAGCCCGGCGACGCAGCGCCAACCCGCCGAATCCGAACAGTGCGATGGCCGCGCTCGCGGGTTCGGGGACAAGCCCGAACGAAGCGTCGTCGAAGAAGACCGATCCGCCGGTCACCGGGCTATTGATTTGGACGTGGACCAGTACGATCTGGGCGTGAGTCGTATTGGCGGGCGCGATCGCGGTAGCGACCTCGGGCGTCCAGACGTTCTGCGCATTGGCTGCGGTGAAGTGCGGGCTCTCCTGCGAGCCGATAACCGCATTCCCGGCATCGAGGAACTCGATCTTGACCACCGCGAAGTTAGAACCTTGGATCGGGTCGGCGCTGTCGTTCTTTAGAAAGGCGCTCGCCTCCCAGGTTTGCCCCGGGGTGGCAGCGAACCCGCCCTGTACCGCGCCCGCCCCACCAAACTGGAAGAACGGGCCAAACACTTTCAGGATCTGGCTCCCGCCGTGCGCGGTCCCGCTGGCGTGCGTGTAGACGTCGTTGAACCCCGACCACCCCGCCGAGGCGTATTGGTCGCCCGCGCTGGCGTTGGGGCTCTCAAAGCCCGGATTGGTTAAAACGTTGACCACCGCGGCGTGTGCGTTGCCCGCGAAGAAGAGCAGCAGTGCGATGACCACGGAGACGACGGTCCGCAATGAGTTCGGCATGATCACTCTCCCATATCCCGCGAAGCCTGCCGCGCCGAGGATGAGTGTATGCGCGAGGCTTGCCGCACGAAAAAATATGGCACGTGTTCGAAACGTCGGCCATATTATTTTGCGTAAATCATTTTTCGTTTTGCGACATGCGGAAAATTGGCATCCAGATCGACTTCGCCGGCGCATACGGGCGGGCGGTGTTGCGCGGGATCATGCATTTTGCCCAGTTCAACAACGACTGGGAGTTCGTCATGCCGCCGATGTATGCCCTGGCCCGCAAGATTGTGGATCCGCAGCACAGCGACGGACTGGTGGCGATGGTGCACGACGAACGGAGCGTGGCGGCTTTCCGCCGACGCGGCGTGCCCGTTGTCAATGCGGCGCGGACACTGAGTCTCAAGCGGCTCGCAGCAGCCGGAATCCATTCGGTCGTGCCGGACGATGAAGCGGTGGGGCGGATGGCGTACCGGCACTTGCGTGACCGCGGATTCACGCGCTTCGCGTTCTGCGGACATCCCAGCAGCGACTGGTCGATCGCCCGGCAGCATGCATTCGTCGGCGCAGCTCACGCGGACGGACTTGCGTGTTCCTGCGTGGCGCGGGCGGACGAGGTGCCGGTCAAATGGGTAGCGCAGCTCGCTAAGGGGACGGCGCTGCTGGCGGCGAACGATCGCTACGCCTGGCACGCGGTCGATGCCTGTCGCGCGGCGGGGCGACGGGTGCCCGACGACGTCGCCATCCTCGGCGTCGACAACGACCCGCTCATCGTAAATCTGGTGCGACCGGCCCTGTCGAGCATCGAGTTGCCGGGCTTTCGCATCGGCATCGAAGCCGCCAAGCTGCTGGCAGAACTGATGAGCGGGACGAAGAAGCCGGCCAAGCCGAAGGTCTTTCCCCCTACCGGCGTCGTCAGCCGCGCATCCACCGACATCCTGACGATCGAGGACGAGGCGGTGGGGCAGGCAGTGCGGTTCATCCGCGAGAACGCGAGCCGGCGGATCTCCGTGGATGATGTGGTCGATGCGGTGGCCCTGAGCCGGCGGAACCTGGAGCGGCGCTTCCGCGCGATGATGGGTCGGAGCATCCTGGAGGAGATCCGGTTAGCGCATCTCGAGCGGGCCAAGCAGCTGCTGCGGGAAACGACACTGGAGATGCCTGCGATCGCGCGGGAGTCGGGCATGTCCAGCGCCGTGCGGTTCAGCACGGTGTTCCACCAGGCGGAGGGGATGCCGCCGACCACGTTCCGGCGGTTTCATCGCCCGCGCTAAGAATTCTCGTAGATTTTCGTTGAAAAGTTCACTTCGCGCGTTACGGTACGTTTGCAGTAACTGTTACGGAGCGCGCGACGCCATGGCTTCCGTTCGCAAAATCGCCAAGGAAATGCAGGTTTCCGTCGCGACCGTCTCCCGCGCGCTCAACAACCATCCGGAGATCAGTGCCGACACCCGCGAACGCGTTCTTCGCGCCGCCAATGAGGTCGGATACTTCGGCACCGTCGGAAAGCGGGTCACTACTTACATCGGCCTCGTGTACACCAGCGACACCCGGTTCTACGAATACGACGCCGTGCTGATGAGCGGCATCCTCCGCGGCGTCGGCGAGCAACGCTTCGACATCGCCATCCTCAACCTGGAGCGCGACAAGCGCGAGGACGAAACTTACACGCAGTTCTTCATGCGCAAGGGCGTGCGTGGCGTGATCCTGCGAACGATGGCGCGCTCGCGGCACATCTGCGAGGCCATCGCGGAGGAAGGCTTCCCGCACGTCGTCGTCGCTGAACACTTCGACTCCCCGGCCGTAAATTACGTGCGCTACGATTCGCGCGAGGACAGCCGCCGCGCCGTCGAGCACCTCATCGGGTTGGGGCACAAGCGGATCGCGCTGGCGGTTCACGCGATCCCCGACAGCGACCACGCCGCCCGCGCGCAGGGCTACCACGACGCCATGCGGGCCGCGGGACGGGAGATCGATACCGAACTGATCGTCTCAGTGCTGGCGGACATGGAGGGCGGGAAGTCGGCGATCAACCGGCTGATGAGCATCCCGAATCCGCCCACCGCGATTTACTTCACCGATCCGCTGGCGTGCGTCGGCGCGGTCGGGCGGGCCCACTCGATGGGACTGAAGATCCCCGACGACGTCTCGATCGTCGGATTCGACGACGGCGACATCCGCTTCCGCACCTGGCCGGTGCTGACGGCCGTCTGTCAGGACGCGGCGCAGCTGGGGTTTGAAGCGGCGCTGTGGCTGACGCGCAAGCTCGGCGGCATCGGGCACAACCCGCTGCGCAAAGACATGAGCACGTTCTTTGAGGTTCACGAAACCACCGGTCTGCCACCCGCGCGGCCGGTCCGTGTCATGCCCAATGGGACGAGACTTCAAACCCACGATGGGGATGGGGCGGGGAAATGATGAGTGAGTGAGGGAGAGTTGTCATGCGTGCAACCCAGATGAATCGGGCGAGGCGAGTTCGAAAAGCTTTGGGCGGGGCGGTGGCCGCCTGCATCACAGCGGCGCTTGCACCGGCGGCACACGCCATCGTGCAGGATTTCAACCGCGCGCGCGGCGCCGACGGGTACCAGCTGACCGACACCGGCGGGTTCCACACCGGCACCTTTGACGGGCAGGAATACCAGCCGGCTCCCAGCAGCCCGGGACTTTCCGGCGAGTTCTTCTTCGTCAGTGCCGACGTCGGACAGCCCTATACCTTCGACGTCCATGCACCACTTGGACAAGGAGTGACCAACACGCCTGCCGATCATGGCGGGTACATGTTCGTCGACTACAAGGGCGCGTACGGGGGCGACCCCAACGGGATATTTCAGTGGCAGGGTGGGCTTGGAAACACGGTTGGCTATTTCCCGGGCATCGTTTTTAACGGCAGTGGCAACCAGGTGAGCGTCCCGCCCTTGTCTCAGGTGCTTGCGTACGCCGACATCCTCGCTCCCGCGGGTAAGAAGTTCCGCTACTACCTCAACAGTCCATACGACGGGCAACCGCATGAACTGATCTTCACAGGCACAGGCACGGGCGCCTGGCAGACAGTCGGCGGAACGCTCGCGCAGGCGACGCCGCTGAACGGTGGCGTCATCTACTCCAACGCGCCCTTCACCACCCCTAATCAGGTGGCCATGACCGTGGAGTTCGGCGACGGGACCAAGGGCGATCAGATCGCCAACTGGGACAACGGTACCACCACCGGTCCGGCGGTCATCCGCGTCGACAATCTGACCTTCACGCCGGCGAGCGTCACCTGGGGCGGGACATCAGGCGGAAACTGGTCGGATGACACGAAGTGGACGCCCCTCCTCCCCGGCGGCATTCCCGCTGCGCCCAGCGGACGGAACGCCACCGCCATCTTTGGATCCAGCGCTGCGCCGCAAACGGTATCGCTCGATGCGCCGGTCGTTCAACCGTGGACCGCCGGCGGCGGTGGGGACTATCCGACCAACAACAACTTTTACATCGGCACGCTGATCTTCAACAGCAACGCCAGCTACACCCTTGCCGGGCCGGAGCCGATCCACATCGACACGACGGCGGCGAACGGCGTGAACCTCGCTGGACCGGGCGGCGTGATCCAGGTCGCGAGCGGCTCGCACACGATTTCCGCGCCGGTCATCCTTCAGCGCAGCACGACGCTCGACGTGGCCGCAGGCAGCAACCTCTCGATCACCGGACCGCTCGCCGTGTTTGCGAGTGACGGGCAGCCGGTGACGCTCGCAAAAGCGAGTGGCGGGACCGCGGTCGTGAACAACGTGCGCGTGACGGGATCACTGGACGTAAGCGGCGGCGTGCTGAGGATCAAGCCGGACGCGACCGCCGCCGGCGCCAGCTTTGTCCCCGGGGCCATCACTGTCGCGCCTGGCGCTCAATTCGATCTCACGAACAACAAGCTCGTGACGCAAAACCCCGTCGGCAGCGCCTCCGGCGGGACGTACAACGGCGTTTCGCGCCTGATTCAATCCGGCCGCAACGGCGGAAACTGGAGCGGCAGCGGCATCGTCACGTCACAGTCGCAGGCGACGATCACCGGACTTACCAGCATCGGCGTGGCGACCGCAGCGCAGGTCAAAGGCATCCCGGCCAGCGCGACGTCCACCTGGGCGGGGCAAACCGTCACCGGCAGTGATGCTCTGGTCATGTACACCTATGCCGGCGACGCCAATCTCGATGGTAAGATCGACGTGCTCGACTACGGCCGGATCGATCTGAACGTCCCGCTCGGCGTTTCCGGCTGGTACAACGGCGACTTCAACTACGACGGCAAGATCGACGTTCTCGACTACGGCATCATCGACTTCAACATCGCAATTCAAGGGCCCCCGATTCCCAGCGGCGCCTCCGGCTCCGTGGCGTTGTCGGCGGTCCCGGAACCGGCGTCAATCGCGCTCGTGACTGTCGGCGCGGCCGCGCTGCTCATGCGACGCTCGCGAAGAGAGGATTGATCATGCGATCATTCCAGAAGCTCCGACACGCGTTCACCCTCGTCGAACTGCTGGTCGTCATCGGCATCATCGCGGTGCTGATCGCGATCATCCTTCCCGCGCTCAACCAGGCGCGGGCCGCGGCGAATTCGACCGCTTGTCTCGCCACGCTCCGGCAGATCGGACAGGCGATCCAGATGTATTCAGTTGCAAACAAGGGATCGCTCCCGTACGGCTACTGGAACGGCGCGGGCGTCCCCGGCGGGCCGCCGGATTCGAACAAGGCTTCGGAATGGACGCTGTTGCTGCTCAACACGCTGGCCAGCAGGCAGCATGGCACGACCTACAACGAGGAGGCGGGAAAATCGGGCGGCGTGAAAGAACTGTTCCGCGACAAGGACACCGTCGAAGGCACGGCCGTCACGCATTACTCCGCCCATCCGCGCCTCATGCCTGACCTGAGCGATGTCGACGTCGCCGTCGCGATCCTGACCGGGCAAACGGTCTACCTCAAGCCGTACAAGGTTGCCAAGGTGAAGCGCGCCTCTGAAGTCGTGCTTGTGATGGACGGGGCACAAATCCGCACACTGCCAGGCAGTCCGGATCCAAACCTGTGGGGCGCCTTCGCCACGGCCTATAAACTCGACGGCAGTGCGCGCTACCAAGGCCCGACGCCCAACGGGCGCTCGTACCTGCTGTTCGATTGGCCCGGCGCGACCAATGATAAATCGATCGATCCGGGCCCGAACACCGACGCCGGCTCGATGAGCGGCGGGCTTACGGGTCCGGACGGAAACATCCGCTGGCGTCACATGCGCAACAAGTCCGCGAATTTCCTCTTCTGCGACGGACACGCCGAACCCCGCGCCCTCAAGAAGGCCTCCACGTTGACGCCTGCGGTCGAGGGCATCTGCGACCTGAAGCGGGGTAACATCAACGTGAACCGGCAATAGGCGTGCGCGTGATGTCCCCACGAAAACGAAAGCGTAATCGGCTGTGCACCGCCTGTGCGCTCGCCGCCGCGGCAGCGTTCTCTTCGTCCACTCGCGCAGCGGACCTCTTTCGGGACGACTTCGACGGCTCCTCCCTCGACACGACCACCAACTGGAACCTGGGCACATGGCTGCTCGGCCGGACGCAACTGGGCATCAACCCCACCGTCGACAGCGGGATGGTGCATCTCCAGCACGACACGTACAACGCGTCCAACCCCGGCGGCACGTTCAGGGGGACCGAGATCTACTCCAAGGACACGTTCACCCGCGGATCGGGCTTGGAGTACGAAGCGCGCGTCCGGACCAACGCGCTGCCGGGGGGACTGGTCACGTCGTTCTTTACGTACAACTTTATCCCTGGCTCGCCCGCTCTGGCGGATGAGATCGACTTTGAATTTCTCTCCAACGAAATCAACACTTCCCCGCCAACCAGCGATCCCGTGCTCGCGACGACGTGGAACAACTACAAGACCGACTCGACGAACTTCAACGACCCCAATGTCCACTCGTCACAGGACATCAGCATCGCGAACCTGGACCTGTCGCAGTTCAACACGTTCAAGATCCGCTGGCTGCCCGATCGCGTGCAGTGGTACGTCAACAACGTGCCGATCCGTACTTCGATTTACGCGGTGCCGGACCTCCCCGCGCCGATCCGCGCGAATTTCTGGGCGCCCGCGGGCGACTGGAACGCGGCGTACAACTCCGGATTCGTCCCGACGGCCGACCCGTTGCAGAACCAGAGCCGCCAGTACGACATCGACTACATCGCCGTGCGGCGGATGTTCGATCCCGTCGCCGACAGCGGCGGCGCCAACCGGCTGTTCACCGATAACTTCGACAACGGCGTCGTCGCCAACAGCAATTCAGTGAATGGCTTCTGGTCGCAGCGGAACCTGGGGGCGTCGAGCACAGTCAGCGAGACGAGCATCAATACTATGACGGGTGCCAAGGCGGCCGAGCCGCTTAAGCTCACCGCGGTCGGCGGCGGATATCCGCACGCGCAGATCGCCAGTGCCGTCCGCAGCGAGTTCAATTTCTTCAAGAACCCCGTTGCGCTGGAGGCCACCGGCATCGGGTTCAGCTCGACCAGCAACAGCACCAGCGTCAACACGATCGGCAAGTCGATCCTGCGGTTCGTGCTTTCGCCGCAGGGATTGGCCAGCGGCAGCGAGTCGGAGTACACGTCGAGCAACGCGCTGGCCTTGCGGATCGAGGGCGGCAACCTCGTTGCGCTGGGCTACAAGCTCAATTCACCCAACGCGAACACCGAATATGCCAACAACCTGCTCAGCCAGACCATGAGCGGCCCGGTGCGGCGGATTTACCTGGTCGCGCACGGGGCGTTCTATTTCCTTCAAGTCACCCACGACGTCTCCAACACCGACAGCACGCAGACGATCAGCGAGTTCACCGGAGGGCTGTCCCTCAATCCCGCCAACTGGGGCGGGACGGGCAACTCGGCCATGTACATCCAGGGGCAGCTCAACAACTCCGGCGCGAGCGAAAACATGACGGCCTTGGTCGGCAGCCTCGCGGTCAGCGCGGTCAAACCGGCGTGGAACGTGAACGCCAATGGGATTTGGAGCGCCGCCGCGAACTGGACCGACCGGCCGGCGCCGAATTACCGCGGCGCAATCGCGCAGTTCAGTAGCGCTATCACGGGCGCGCACACCGTCACTACCGACGTTCCCGTCACCGCCGGAACGTTGGTTTTCGACAATCCCACGTCGTCTTACGCGATCGCCGGACCGGGTCCGATCACGCTCGACACGTACCTCGGCGCGGCGAGCGTGCAGGTGGTCTCCGGCTCACACGCGGTGACCACGCCGCTGGTTCTGAACCGCGACACAGCGCTCGACGTCGCGACCGGATCGGCGATTCGTTTGAGCGGCGACCTGACCGGTCAGACCTTCGCCGTCACGAAGACCGGTGGCGGGGATCTTTCGCTCAAACACGTGCGCACGAGTGGATCGCTCAGCGTTAATGCTGGGCGGATATCGGTCCTGTCCAACGGTACCACCGCCGGCACGAGCCATGTTGGCACGCTGTCGGTGACAGCGGGCGCGAAGCTCGATTTGACCGACAACAAACTGATCACGACGAGCTCCGTCGCGGCGGTGACGCCGTTGATCGCGTCCGGGCGGAACGGCGGCAACTGGAACGGCAGCGGTATCGTCACGTCTCAGAGCGCCGCGACCAGCGGCAACCTGACAAGCATCGGCGTCGCCACCGCCGGCCAGGTCAAAGGTCTCTCCAGCAACAGCGCCACAGCCGTCTGGTCCGGCCAGACAGTCAGCGGGTCGGATACGCTCGTGATGTACACGTATGCCGGGGACGCCAACCTTGATGGGAAGATCGACGTTCTCGATTACGGCCGCATCGATCTGAACGCTTCGCTGGGAACGAGCGGTTGGTACAACGGCGATTTCAACTACGACGGCAAGATCGATGTGCTGGACTACGGCATCATCGACTTCAACCTTGCCGTTCAGGGCGCGCCCTTCTCGACGAGTACTGAGGCTGCGGCCGTAGCGGCGATCAGCGTGGTCCCCGAGCCGATCAATACGCTGATTGTCGGCTGCGCGGTGATTGGCGCAGCGCGCCGGCGGCGGCGTCTCGCGTAGCGTCCTCCCAATCGTCATTGCTGGGACGGCGGATGTCGATTTATGGCGTCTTTGCGGCGCGGCGCGGCTCTGGTGCGAAGCCAGGGACGACGAACTTCCTGGCTTGGGGCCCCGGCGTCGGAAATTAAAATCCCCTGGACCACCGCAGCAGGGCAAACCATATGTACCTCGCGCTGGACATGAAGAGCCGCCACGGCGTGTTTATCAACGCAATTCGGATGCAAGCCGCGCCGTCGGCTGGGTGGACGGCTTAGGGCGGGCCGGCTCGAGAATGTTCCGTAACAGCTGGAACTGAAATTCGTACACCTTGCGCAGAGCAGCGTCCGGCTCGATGTCGCCGGTGACGCCCATGGAGAGATCGGTGAATCGCTCGCCGTAACCGATCGCGGTTACCGATCCCTTGCCGCTGCGCACGCGCGCGGCCACGGGGGTTTGGTTGAGGCGCGAGATCGGTTCCCCGCCGGTCACCGCGCACGCGTCCGTCACCGGAACCGTCGGCAGATCCACCGAATCGAGCGGACCGTCGAGCGGCGTGGCACCGGCGTGCTTGATCGAAATTCGAAAGGGATAAAGCAGGCTATTGGCACTGGAGTTCTTGTTTTTCATCGAGTCGAGGATCAGCACGTGCCCGCCGCGATCGACGTAGTCGTGTAATTGCTGCACGTACGCTGGCGACACCGGCTTGTCGGGGTAGGCGAACACGACGAGGTTCGAGCCGAACGCGTCGGCGCCGCTGCGGCGGCAAGTGAAGTAGCCGAGACGCAAGATCCAGCGCTCGAAGATTCCAAACTCGCCGGGTTTTCCACCGATGAATCCGTCCTTGGGTAGCGTGACACTGCATGCGCCCTGATCCATGGCGACGAGCGTCATCGGGCGCTGCGCAGTCGGCAGGGGCATGGCCGAACGCTGCGCCGCGCGCACGCCGACCGTCGCCAAGCTCCATGCCAGCACGCCCGCGGCAAGCATGCCGAGCCACCCGACGTTCCACTTCACTTTCCACAGGCCGGCGGCGAAAACGCTCAGCGCGCCCAGCGTAGCGAGCCACCAACGCGGATCCGGCAGATTTCGATGGTTTAGCCACTCGAGGAAGCCGAGGAACAATTCCGCTTTGCCAGGCTCAAACGTGCAGAAATTGGACCAGATCGTCGAGTCGGTAAATCCGGCGACACGCCCGTCGCCGTGTCGCGTTGACCACGCCTGTACGAAGGAGCCATAACGCGATTCGGCGCGGTCTTCGACCTGCGGGTAAAAATTGCTGGCGTGATAATCGGCCGGCATGTTTTTCAGACCACAGCCGCGGATGATTGCCCGGCCGGTGCCTTGCGGCTCAATCGAGCAGGAGACGGCGAATTCCAGCGGGCCCATGGCCTGGATCACCGGGTGCGGAACGAGCGGTGGGTCAAAGTGGTCATCGAACACCGAATCGATGCCGAAGAGGCAATCCGAGCGGAAGGTGAAATCGAATCGCCGCGCAATGTCGTTGATGTTCGAACCCGTCAGGAACACGTCCGTGTGCTCACCGACCAGGAACAATCCCCCGCCGTGCTCGACGAACTTCACGATCGCGTCCACCTCCGCCGGCGCATACCGGCTGGTGGCGCACTTGACGATCAAGACGTCGCACTCGCTGAGCGCGAAGGAATCGATCGGCTGCGTGATCCGACCCATGTCGTAGAACCGGGAACAGTAGTCGTAGATGCATGCGTAGTTGTAGCCGGACATCTGCCCGTACCAGTTGGTGTCCATGGGGCGGGTGGTCGGCTCCCACTTGGAATGGAATTCGTCAACGAGGATGCGGCCGGGCTTGCGCGTGCCCACCGGATCCCAGAACAGCGCGATTGCGAGCAGCGCAACGCCGACGCCCGCGAGAGCGGTGACGGCGATCGCTTGCCAGCGCGATCGCGGCTGCGGCTTCGCCGGCGGAAGGGCGACGTTCGCGGTCGGCAGCCATACGAATCGCCATGCCAACATCAACGCGCCACACATCAGGCCCAGCATCAGCCACGTGTTCCAGAACTGGTTGTTGACGATGAGCGTCTCGTCGTATTCGGTCAGTAGCGTGCGGTGCAGGAACAGGCCGAGCAGCAAGGCGATGCGCAGCGGCAGCCACAAGACGACGGCCAGCACGAGCATGCCTGTCGCGCGAATCCAGTCGCGCCAGCGCAGCTGTGCCGCCTGGCGACACTTCAGCCACAGCACGACGGCGCCACCGACGATGAAGTTCAGCGTGATCGGATCGAGCAACAGCTCCCACGTCGCGCCCAGAGGCTGTGTCTTGCGCATGGAGCCGATGGTGAGGGTGGATCCGACCGCGCCGGCGTCGATGTCCATCCAGCGCGACAGCGTCGCCAGGGCAGCGGGAATGGGTGCCGGCAGCTCGTGCGACCAGGACGTCGCGATCTCATACCCAAGCATCGCCAAGCCCTGCACCAACAGGACGAGGCCCGCGCTGAGCGCGGCCGAGCCGATCCATTGCAGTTGACGCGGCGCGCGTGGCGCGAGGAAGGCGGCGATCCCGACGATCATCAGCAGCACCGAGGCGTTGTACGGCCAGCGCGCGACGACCGCGCCGGGTACGAGAAGCGCGAGGGCAGTCCATCCTTCGACGGTCGGAATGCGCGGGATGAGCGGACCGAGGGCGATCACGCCGAGCGTGAGACAGATGAGCCACCCCGCGGGGTTCGCCTGGTGGTAATACCCCAAGCCGAGCAGCCACGACGCCGCCAGGAATGAAACGCCAACGAGCGTGCGGATCATTTCGCCTCCGACGCGTGGGCGGGGGGCGGCGTCGTCTGCGCCGCGCGCGTCGCCGGTTGCGCCGGCGCCGCCGGTTGCGCCGGGGAAAG
>JADMIO012731133.1_pt1 | contig 30983 bp, 23 predicted proteins | sample 8958161 | NCBI WGS metagenome assembly JADMIO01 (sample SAMN16585339, study PRJNA669376) | soil metagenome | isolation source: Crop rotation soil | place: USA: Cullars Rotation, Alabama | collected 2011 | reverse complement strand
CTTTCCCTCCACGGTGCCTTCGAATACCACCTCGCCACCCGCCGCTCCGGCGCCGGGGCCGAGGTCGACGACATGGTCGGCGATCGCGATCACCTCCGGCTTGTGCTCGACCACGAGGACGGTGTTGCCCTTATCGCGCAGCCGCAGTAGCAGGCCGTTCATCCGCTGGATGTCGTGGGGGTGCAGGCCGATAGTCGGCTCGTCGAACACATACGTCACGTCGGTAAGCGACGACCCGAGGTGGCGGATCATTTTGGTGCGCTGCGCCTCACCGCCCGAAAGTGTGCCCGATGGCCGGTCGAGGCTGAGGTAGCCCAGCCCGATCTCCACGAACGAGTCGAGCGTCTGCTGTAACGTCGCCAGCAGTGGCGCGACAGAAAGCTCGTTTAGACCTCGCACCCACGCGGCCAGGTCGTTGATCTGCATCGCGCAGGCGTCGGCGATGTTGATCCCCTTGATCCTTGAGGACCGGGCGGCCGCGTTTAGCCGGCTGCCGCCGCATTCGGGACAAGCGGTGAAGGTGACCGCGCGCTCAACGAACGCCCGGATGTGCGGCTGCAGCGCGTCGACGTCTTTGGACAGGAACGATTTCTGGACCCGTGGGACAATGCCCTCGTAGGTAAGGTTGATGCCATTGACCTTCACCCGGGTCGGGTCGCGGTGGAGAAAATCGTGCAGCTCCTTATCGGTGTACTTGCGGATCGGCTTGTTCGGGTCGAGGAGGCCCGACTCGGTGAAAATCCGCACCGACCAGCCGTCCGCGTTGTAGCCGGGGACGGTGATCGCGCCATCGGCGAGCGACTTCGTGTCGTCGTACAGCTGGGAAAGGTCGATATCTGTCACCGAACCCATCCCATCGCATCGCGGACACATGCCGCCGTTGACCGTGAAGGTGCGCTTCTCGCTCTTGCCGGCACCCTTCTCGATCGTGATCACACCAGTTGCCCGGATCGTGGGCACGTTGAAGGAGAAGGCATTTGACGAGCCGACGTGTGGCCTGCCGAGGCGGCTGAACAGTACCCGCAGAATCGCGCTAGCGTCGGTCGCCGTGCCGACCGTCGAACGGGCATTGGCGCCCATTCGCTCCTGGTCGACGATGATCGCAGTGGTCAGTCCTTGCAGTACATCAACTTCGGGTCGAGCCAGCGTCGGCATGAATCCCTGTACGAACGCGCTGTAGGTTTCGTTGATCAGCCGCTGCGACTCCGCGGCGATAGTGGAGAACACCAGCGACGACTTACCCGATCCCGAGACGCCTGTGAACACAGTCAGCCGCCGCTTGGGAATCTCGACGCTTATGTCCTTCAGGTTGTTTTCCCGGGCGCCCTGTACGCGGATCAGGTCGTGGCTGTCCGCTGGGTGCTGGCTGCCAGGTTGGTTACGAGTCTCGGATCGGCTCATGGAATCCTCGCGAGCAGGTCGACGAGCTTTCCGCCCATCATTTTCCAGCCGTAGCGCGCACCACCGATGTTCTGCTTCTGGTCGGGCTTGAAGCCCGACTGTACGAGGGACAGGCGTGTGCCCGACGCCGTAGGCGTGAGCGTGAACGTCACGACGGTATCGATTTCCATGTCGCCGACGCCCCATGTGTAGCTGAGCTTCCTATGAGCTTCGATCTCGACGAACCGGCACTTCACGATGCCGTCCCACCCGGGGTACGGATGCGTCTTGAACGTGAAATCCGCCCCCAGTTCGAGCTCGAGATCGACGACGGGCAGGAGCCACTCCGTGAGTAGCACGGGGTCGGTGAGCGCGCGCCAGACCTTTTCCGGCAAATGTTGCAAATCGAATTCGAATGAAATGGAATCTGTTTGCGACGGGGCCGTCTTGTCGATTGGATTCATTCGTCCATCTTCTCCAGAAGTTGTTCAAGGCGATCGACGTGTTCCGTCCAGAAGGCGCGGTAGTGCGCCATCCAGTTGATGAGCGGCTTCAGGCCACGCGGCTCGACGCGGTAGTACACATTGCGCCCCTCGCGCCGGCCGTTCACCAGGCCTGCGTCTTTCAGAGTGGCGAGATGCTGCGAGACCGCCGGCTGCGAGATATCGAAGCGCGCCGTGAGGTCTTTCACAGCCGCTTCGCCACGCGAGAGCGATTCGAAGATCGCTCGGCGGCTTGGGTCCGCAAGCGCATGGAAGACCTTGTTTTCGGCAATGGCCACGCTTTGCATGATTAATATATAAGTGAATGCTTATTGATTGTCAAGCGCGCAAATCGGGTTTTTCGTCACTAACCACACACAATGTGTGGCTCGAGCGAGTCGCGTGCGAGGACGACAACCTGCGGCTGTGGCGCTCGCGCGGAGCGAGAAGAATGCTGCGGCTCAATTCGCGTAAGCGACCGACGCACTCCTGACGAGCGCCGTTGTGTTGTTCGAACCGGTGGAGCAAGCTTAACCGGACCGCACCGTAGTGGTGCGATCGGCGACGAATTGGGAAGTGCAGCGACTGCTCGAGCGCGGGTCCAGGTGTGTCGCGAGTGTTTACCAACCTGCGCATTTGCCTGGCACACTTGCGCACACAACTCGGCGTTCGCTACCTTTACCTTTCCGTGTGAGCCGTCTCGGCCACCACATTACTTCCTGTAGGAGTTATCGATGCGTAAGCTTGCAATCGTCGCGCTCGTCACTTTCGTTCTCGGCGTCGCCGTCGTCCCCTTCGCAAAGGCCGACGATCAGGCCACCAAGGCGCCCGAGAACGTCACCAACAAGTACTGCCCGGTCATGGGTACTGAGAGCTTCGTCGATCCGACGATTCGGGCGGAGTACAACGGTCAGTACGTCTACTTCTGCTGCGACGGCTGCATGAAGATGTTCCAGAAGGATCCCGCGAAGTACCTTCCGACTATGACGAAGGAAGACCTCGAGGCGATCAAGGTGAACGACACCTGCCCCGTCACCAACGAGAAGATCGAGTCGCGCGACTTCCGTGCGGAGTATCACGGCAAGCTTGTTTACTTCTGCTGCGGCGGCTGCAAGGCAACCTACGACAAGAAGAACCCCGCGAACTGATCTGTCGAACGCGGCCCTCGTAGCCAGCGAAGCGCCTCTCGAGATCGAAAACGCTGCCGTGGCGTCCCCTCTCCGCGCGGCGTTTTTTCTCACCTCTGGCCTGCCGGTTCCGTCGCTGCTATAGTTGCCAACCGCACGGCAGCAGCAGATCGCGAGGCGTGGTTTCCCTTTTTCCCCACGCCGAAAAGTTCCTTCAAAACGGCCACTCAATTCAGGAGGATTCCGAATCGCCATGGCGAACCTCTCAAACACACAGTACGCGGAGCGAACGTTCTCACTCGACGGCCTCACCGGTATCTCCGCGGAGCAGGTAGACCAACACCTCAAGCTGTACGCCGGTTACGTCAAGAACACGAACACTCTGAACGAGCAGCTTGGCGAGCTCATTCGCGGCGGTGACACTGCGTCGCCTCGATTCGGCGAGCTCACCCGCCGGCTCGGCTTCGAGTACAACGGCATGCGGCTGCACGAGTACTACTTTGACAACCTGACGGGCGGCGGAAGCGCGCTCGACTCGTCGGCCGCGCTCAGCGGCGCGCTCGCCGAGAACTTCGGCGACTTCGATACCTGGAAGGCCGACTTCATCGGAATCGGCAAGATGCGCGGAGTCGGTTGGGCGATTCTCGCGCAGGACCCGCTTTCGGGCAGGCTCTCGAATCACTGGATCACCCTTCACGAAGAGGGGAACGTCGCGGGCTTCCAACCGCTTCTCGTCATGGATGTCTGGGAGCACGCTTTCACTGTCGACTACAAACCTACCGAGCGCGCGAAATATATCGACGCGTTCTACTCGAATATCTGCTGGAAGACGGTCGGGAGCCGATACACGGCACCTGCCTCGTAACGCATGCACTTTCCGGGCGCGGGACCTCTGAGCCCCGCGCCCGTGCCCCTGTCGGTCCGACTCTCGATGGCAGCGTCTCCTCGCATAGCGTGGCTGCAGTGGGGTGAGGAAGCCTTTGCACGCGCGCTCCTCGAACATCGCCCCATTCTGCTCCGAATCGGCGCATTCTGGTGCCCATCGTGCCGGCAGATGGAGCGCGAGGTCGACTCGGATCCGCTCGTCGCGACCGCGATCGAGCGCGACTATGTGCCGATCTACATTGATACGGACCTGAGGCCGGACGTCAACGAGCGCTACAACCTCGGCGGTTGGCCAACCAACGCGTTCCTCACGCCGAAAGGCGGACTCATCACCGGCGGCACCTATTTCCCCGTCGATACATTCCGACTCCTGCTCGAGCGCGTCGCTCGAAGCTGGCGCGAGAAACGTGGCGACATCGAGGAGGCCGTCGCGGCGAGCCGTCGCGAGCAGGAGCAACGACGTCGCGTTCGACCTGCCACGGAGTCACCCGGAGTCGAGGCGCTCGTTTACGTGACAGACCATACGATGGACGCCTTCGACTTTCGATACGGCGGCTTCGGGACGCAACCGAAGTTTCCCCACACGGGCTCCATCGAGCTCCTGCTCGCCGAGTATCTTCGAACCGGCGAAGTGAGAGTGCGCGACGCCGCCCTCATCAGCCTCGAGTCGATGGCCGAGCCCGCAACGAACCGCGCCGCTCTCATGGATCCGGCCGGTGGGTTCTATCACTATTCCGCGCGGCGAGATTGGACGGAGCCCCGTTACGAGAAGCTGCTGAGCGAGAATGCCCGCCTGCTCTCGGCCTACCTCTCGGCGCACCAGTTGACGGGCGAGTCCCGATGGGTGACGGCCGCGTCGTCGATTCTCGCCTATGTCGAGGAGACACTCTCAGACCAGGCGCGTGTTCAATTCCGGTCGAGCCAGGCCGCCTCGACCGAGCCCGACTATTACCTTCTCGAATCGCAAGCGCGCGGCGAGCGCCAGGCACCGCCCGTCGATCCGACGGCAATAACGAGCTGGAACGCCGAGATGGCCTCCGCGTACATCAAGGCAGGACTCGTTCTCGGCCACGACGCGATCGTCGAATTCGGGCTCGCTGTGACGCATAGAGTCGCGATGGATGCGCGACTCGAGCACGACGAACCGCTTCTCGGGCACGTACTCGAGCCCGACGGCGGAATGGAGCCCGTCACTCTCGCCGACCAGGTCTACGTCGCCCGAGCGCTCGTCGACGCATACGAGGCCGCGGGCGACTCGTCGCGCCTCGCGCTGGCGGCCGAGCTGCTCGACGCTGTTCATAGCCGCTTCCTCGACACCGTGCGGGATGCCTACACCGACATTCCGATCGAGCAGGGAGCGCTCGGCGGCCTCAATCAGCCGCTCTATCCGTTGACGGAGAACAGTATCGCGGCGGACACGCTTCTCAGATTGTCAGCGCACCTCGACGCGCCGTCGCTGCGTCAACGCGCCTCGTCGCTGCTGTGCGCAGTCGCTCCGACAGCATCGGAGCATCCGTTCATCGCGTCGCACTTCGCGCTCGCTGTGATGCGTTCGCTCGAAGCGGACATCCTCACGATCCACGTCGCGGGAGCGGAGGGGAGCAGCGAGAAGGCCGCTGCGCTCGTACGGGCCGCGCACGCCGTATACGCCCCGCTAAAGGCCGTTCGATTCCTTGAAGCGGAGCGCGACCATTCCAGGCTGCGCGCGCTGAAGGACTATATGGACGGCGCTCCATTGGGCGTCGTCTGCCGGGGAATTCGCTGTGCCGAGCCGACGGCCGACGCGACGCGCCTTCTTGCGCTCGTCGCCCGCGCCGCGGCGGCGAGGTTCACACGGTAGTCCTCTCGCTTGGCGCTTTCGACCGGCTCACGTTGACAGGTACGCGACGCCGAGCGCTGGCAGTCGAAGCATGACGACGCCCGCCCTCGCTCGGTGTTTCATTCCGCTGCACAGGTCTCTGAAGGTTCCGGCCCCGAGCTTCAGGTCGACGGTTTGTGTCGCATCGGATGCGTTGAAAACCGCGACGACAGAGCGCGTTCCACTCGTTCGTCGAAAGGCGAAGACCCGAGCCGCGTCGTCGGCGAGGACTGTCTCGAACGATCCACGTCGAAGAGCAGTCGAGCCTGCACGGATGCGCCCAAGCCTCGCGTAATACGAATAGAGCACGACGTCGAAGCGTACGGGATCGGACGGCCGAGCTGCGCCGAGCGGGTGTGTCGCCTCGTTCTCGTAGCGGAGATCAGACCACATCATAGGCTTTCGGTCGTCGGGATCGTCACCACCCCACATCCCAGTCTCGTCCCCGTAGTAGGTCATAGGCCCGCCGACGTACGCGTATTGAAAGGCCGCGACGAGCCGGAGTCGTAATAGTTCCTCTGGTCGAGGTCCACGAACGTCGTAACTCGGGTCATCCTTCCAGGAAATCTTGTGGTCGTAGAGCCGATCGGGATTGACGATCATCGACGCAAGACGGTCCGTATCGTGGCTATCCATGAGGTTCATCATCGCGAAATTCGAGGCTTGGCTCGCGTCCGCTCGGAGCGAGGCGAGTCGTCGATCGAACTCGCTCGCGGTAATTGCCGTGCGACGGTCGACGAAGAAGGACTTCGCCGCGTCTGCAACGCGGTAGTTCATGATTGCGTCGAACTCGTCGCCTCGAAGCCACGGCGCCGGGTTCATCATCTTGTTTGCCGAATAGTCGTCCCACCAGATCTCGGCACCGATGTACGCGTTCGGGTTAATTGTCTTTACCCACGTACGGAACTTCCTCCAGAATCCATGGCCGACTTCCGCGGCGACGTCGAGCCGCCAGCCGTCGATTCCGTCTGATGGATTGCCGTCTCCGTTCGGATCGCCCCACCGCTTCACGATCGCGCGAATGTGCTCGGACGGACCGTCGACGAGCGTGTCATTCTCCTCGCGAAACTCCGGCAGCTCGGCGACGCCGTGCCATCCTTGATAAGCGAACTCGTCGGTGGGCGTCGTCGGATCGTCAAAGCGATCGATCGTGAACCATCTAACGTACGGGGATGCGCTTCCTCGTCGACGAACGTCCTCGAAAGCCCAGAAGTTGTACCCGACGTGGTTGAACACGCCGTCGATGACGACTCGCATTCTGCGCTTGTGGGCCTTCGAAATCAGCTCCAGGAAGAGCCTGTCGGCCGAGGTCCATTTCCAGCTCAATGGGTCGGCGGGATTCTCATCGCTCCATATTCGACGGTCGCCGTCGGGGTCGGGCCCAAAGTTGTTGTCGACATGGTGGTAGTACGTGGCGTCGTATTTGTGCGACGACGGTGACTCGAAGATCGGATTGACATAGATAGCCGTGACGCCGAGCGAAGCAAGGTAGTCGAGCTTGTCGATGATCCCCTGAAGGTCACCTCCGTACCGACGGAGAGCGGCATTCTGGTCGAACGGACGACCGTTCTTCACCTCCCACGGCTGGAGCTTGAACCAGTCGGACCTCCAAGGAGACACGTGCCACTCGCCAAGCGGCTCGCGAGGCCACGAGCCCTCCATGTCGCTGGGCATCGGATCGTTTCGAGAGTCGCCGTTGCGGAAGCGCTCTGGAAAGATCTGATACCAGACGGCGTCGCGTGTCCAATCGGGAGGGCTCGATGTTTGTGCACTCGCATGTGGCGATGGCGCGAGGAGGAGAGTCAGGAGAAGGACGCACGACGGTCTCACGCTGTATTACTCCGGCACCATGATTACGGACGAAAGGCCCTGCACCGAAACCGTCACAAAGCCGCCTTTGACCTTGGTCTTCACCTTACCTTTGACCGAATCGCGCAACCGGGTGCCCGCTGCGAAGGAGGAACCGACGTTGATACGAAGCGACTGCTCGCTCGTCGACACGTTGCACACGACGAGCGCCTTCTGCTCGCCACCCTGGCGGACGTAAGCAACACCCGAAGTGCCTGCGAACAGTACGCTGGTCGACTGTCCCCGGAGCGCGGGCGACGCGGCCCTGAGTGCGATGAGACGCCTCAAGTTGTCGAAGACTTTGTTCTCGCCCTTCGATCGCCCGCTCGGCGTGAATGCATTTCGCGGATCTCCCGGAAAGCCTCCGGGAAAGTCACGACGATTGTCCGGGTCCGATCCGCCATCGAGTGCAATCTCGTCGCCATAGTAGAGCTGCGGGATGCCACGCATCGTCAACAGCAGCGTTTGCGCGATCATGAGGCGCTTGATCGAGCTACCAACGTTTCGAAAAAGGCGTGCTACGTCGTGGTTGCCCGCATGCGGAACGAGGATCGTCGGGTTCGGATAGTCGCCATCGTTGGCGATGACGCGGCTAATCGCAAGCGTGTCCTCGCCGCGTGCGGCGCTAAGGATTGCAAAATACATTGGGAAGTCGAATACCGAGTCGACCTTCGAATCGACCCCGTCGTATCGAGCCACACCACCCTGAAAGAACGAGGTAACGTCCGGGTTTCCGTCGAAGACCTCGCCGACGACGGTGAAGGCCGGATACTCGTTCTTGATTGCCGTCATCCATGTGTTCCAGAAGGTTCGAGGCACGTAGGGAAGCGTGTCCTGCCGGATGGCGTCGATGCCCGTTCTCTCGATCCACCACAGCGAGTTCTGAATCTCGTAGCGCGCGAGGTCCGGATCGTTCTGGTTGAGATCTGGAAGCAGGTCGATGAACCAACCTTCGAGCGTCGCGCGGCGAACGTTCTGGTTTCCACCCGGACTAACGATCGATCCGATGTCGAACGGGTTCACGAGGTGATTGACGGGTGTCCCGTTGTACCACGTCGGCGTCGGATATGAATCGAGCCAGGGATGCGACGGTGACGTGTGGTTCGCGACCTCGTCCTGTACGACCTTGATACCGAGCGTGTGCGCCGCATCGACGAGATCGACGAAGTCGTCGAGCGTTCCGAAATGGTTCTCCACCGAGTAGTAGTCGGTCGCGTGGTAGCCGTGATACGGCTGGAAGGGTTGCGCTTCGTCTGAATTGTCGTAAACGGGATTCAACCAGATTGCTGTGACGCCGAGATCGGCGAGGTATGGGAGGTGCTCGATCAAACCTCGGATATCCCCGCCGTGGTAGAAGTTCGGATTCGCACGATCAAATGTGGTACCTGGCGCGGCCGTCTCGTCGTTCGTCGAATCGCCGTTCGCGAAACGATCCGGCATGACGAGGTAGATGACGTCGTCGGGTGTGAGACCGGAAAACCTCCCCGAGGGTATCGTTCGTGCGCGTAGTGCGAATGGCACCGAGACCGAACCAGCATCGTTCGTCACCCTCAGCGAAACGGGTCCCGCCTGGACGCTCGACGCAATCGAAAGGTACGCGATCAGGTATGTTCCGCTCGCGTTGACACGCTGGCTCGCGATCTCAACGCCCGACGTGTCCGACTCGAGTGTCGAGCCCGTCAGGCTTTCGCCCCGAATGAGAAGCTGAACCTCGCCGTCGAAGAAGTCTACGAACCAGCTCGGGGGGTCGATCTTGGAAACGATCGGCGATGCTTCCAGGCGCGAGTGCGGCGCGTTCGGTAGCGGGGCGAAGGCGAGCGCACCGAAGCCTCCAAAGTAAAGGGCCGTGATGACCAGCATCCCGTAGTCAACGAGGCGTCTCATCGCTTGTTGATGATCGAGAGGTATTCGCCGTCGACCTTGGCGCACGCGTCCGCGAGGATCGCGTCGGGCGCCGTATCGGATTTCAACATCAGCTCGATCGCCGGATTCACGACGCGATCCTCTATCTGGTCCATCTTTGGAACTTGCGTGAGCGGATGCGCCGTTCTCAGTTGCTCGAGGAAGACGCCGAGGTGCGTTCCCGTGGCGGCCCGTGCCACCTCCTCGAACGCATCTCGATTGACAGGTATCTGACCGAGCTCGCGACTCCATCGGAGCTGGGTCTCACGAGACGTGAACCATCTGAGGAATTCGAGCGCGAGGCCGGCGTGCTCGGACGATCGAAAGACGACCATATTGCTGCCGCCGACGTTCGAGGACGTGCCCTTTGGACCCTCCGGAATTACCGCGACGCCAAAGTCGATTCCCTCGAACCGCTTCAGGTTCCACGGCCCGGTGAGAATCATTGCGTACTTTCCGTTGATGAACCCCTGCTCGGGGTTGATCGCACCGGTTTGCCAGGCACCCGCCTCGACTTTGTGCTCACGATAGAGCGATACGACAAATCGAAACGCCTCTACTGCAGCGGGGTCCGAGAATCCGCATGCGAGCTTTCCGTCCTGATTTCGGTGTGCGAACTCGGCGCCGTACGTGTTCAGAAACGGCATCATCCACCAAAGTGTCGCGAACATCCCAAACCCGAACTGCCGCTTCTCGGGCACGGTGAGAACTCTGGCGTAGCGAACGAACTCGTCCCAAGTTTTCGGCGCACGTTCGGGATCGAGGCCAGCTTCGCGAAGGCGCGGCGCGGACTCGCGGAAGAGGGCCTTGTTATAGAAGAGCGCGACACAGTTCGTCTGATCGGGAAGGCCGTACAGATGACGCTGCCAGGATCCGTCCTCGGACGGAGCCTCGACGATGTTCGTTGCGAGCGCGGCCGAGACGTACTGCTTCTCGGCCTCCTCGATCGTCGACGCACCCGGAAGCGTGTCGATTGGCACGATCGCTTTGCCATACGCGAGCGTAAGAACCCACGCGTTATCGACGCGGCAGACGTCTGGTGTCGTGTGCGTGATCGCAGCGTACTTGAGTTTGGGAAGGAGCCCCTCGTATGGGACGCGCTCGAGCCTGACGGATACGGGTGTCCCCGTCGACGAGAGGCGCTCGCGCTCGAAGTCCCGTGCGAGTCGTTCGAAGACAGCGTGCTCCTCGGCGTTGTACGTTTCCCAGACCGTGATCTCCTCGACCCCAGCTGACGCCTGCCGGCGTATGCCGCCGCACCCTAGGCCGAGCGATGCGATCGCGACGAGACTGCCGAGCGCTACGACTCGCGTGATCGGATTGCTGGTACTCACGAAGGTGCTACTCCTTAACTGCGCCGCTCGTCATTCCCTGGATGAAGTAGCGCTGCGCTGCGGCGAAAATGATCGCGACGGGAATGATCGAGAAACAGGCGCCTGCCATGATCAGCTCCCACTTGATGTCGTATTGCCCCTTGAAGAGGTTCAACCCCACCGGAAGCGTTCGCAGCGGCGAGTCGGGCGTATTCGTGATGAATTGCCAGAGGAAGTTCGACCACTGCGAAACGAAGGTGATTAGAAAGAGTGTGATCACGATCGGCATCGCGAGCGGCACGATCGCAATCCAAAAAACCTGCCACTCATTCGCGCCGTCGATCCGGGCCGCCTCGAGCAGGGAATCCGGAATGGTCTCGATATACTGACGCATCAGGAAGAGGCCGAACACGTTCGCGACGTGTGGCAGCACCATTCCCTGGAACGTGTTGATCCAGCCGAAACGACTCACTAGCGCGAACTGCGGAACCACATAGATCAATCCGGGAATGAGCATCGACGCGAGCAGCGTATAGAAGAGCGGGTCCCGATACGGGAAGCGTTTCTTGGCGAACGCGTACCCAGCCATCGTGCAGATCGCGACCGTTATAGCTCCCGAGAGCGTCGCGACAATCAGACTGTTCAGAAAAAAGCGAAAAAACGGGAAATCCCGATTGAAGAGGATCTCGGTAAAGTTACTCAACGTGTAGATGTCACCGAGCGCCTGGGCAAACGACCGATGGCGCTCGAAGACGATCGTGTGCGTACCGTGCGCCAGGCCCGTCACGTTGGCATGCCAGGTTCCGTCGGCGGTCGCGGTCATCACGACGCGACCCGAGCCGTCGATTACCGCGTCGACGGACCGGGCGTCCGACGCGGTGTAGGTCACGGCGACGGAGTCTTCCTCGGGACGCGAAGCGAACGACACGCCGAGCGGACCGTTTGTCGACGTCTCGCCGGGACGAACTTCGACGACTGATTCGCCATCCGCGGAGGTCTCTCGAGCGCGTGGGTCTGGAAGAGTCTTGTTGTCGACGAGAAGGTGATAAGTGTAGCGGCCGGGAGGAAGGTCGCGAATCTCGACTCGGAAGCGTTCGCCGTCGCGCTCCATCGTCACGGTCTCGTCCTTCGTCAAGGCGCCCGAGACGGCGACCTGTTGTGCAGTCGTGTCGACGTATTCGAGGACGACGGGCGGGGCCCCTCCGACGTCGAACGTGTACGGCCGGCTCGCGCGGGTTGTCGACGGGATGATCTCGAACTTGAGTCCCTGGCCCGGCTTCTTCAGCGCGGTCAGGAGCATCCACGCGAGCGGAAGGAGAACGAATGCAGTGACGAGGCACACGCCGAAGAACAGAAGCGCGCGTCGGACGCGTCGAAGCACGTTCTCGGACGAGTTGCGCATTCCAGCAGTGCCTCCCTCAGTGTTGCTCGGGCTTGAGGGCCTTTGCGTTGATGACGCTCACCACGAACGCGACGATGAGCAGCAGGAAGCTCATCGCGGCGGCACGGCCGTAATCGCCCTGCTCGAACGTCTTGTAGAGGTAAAACCCGCTTACCTTCGTTACCCCGACCGTGTGGCCGAACTGCTCGACGAACGGTCCGCCCTGCGCGTACTTTGTCGCCGCCATTGCATAGATTTCCGTGAAGGCGTTGAGCGCTCCCATCAGGCCGGTAATGACGAGGAACAGGATGATCGGCTTCACGAGTGGAATCGTCACGTGCCAGTGCTTCTGAAAGAACGACGCACCGTCGATGTCGGCGGCCTCGTAGACGGAGTCCGGGATGTTTGCCATCGCCGCCATGAAGAGAACCATACCGAACCCCGCACTCTTGAGGACGAGCGCAAAAACGATCGCCGGAAGTGCGGTCCAGGCGTTGCCGAGCACTCCCGTAGACGACACGTCGAAGTTCAACGACAGGAGCACGTCGTTCAGGCCGAGTCGCGTGAGCACCACGTCGAGGAGGCCGTAGTTGGGACTGTAAATGAGTACCCAAATGGTCCCGACGACGAAGACGTCGAGCACATGCGGCATGAAGAGAGCGCCACGGAAGAAGTTGCGGCCGGGAAGCCTCTCGCGGAGCAGAATCGCAAGGAAGAAGCCGATCACGATCTGCGACGGAATCATCATCAGCGCGTAGATGAGCGTTCGATAAAGCGACCACCAGAACTCGAAGTCGTCGAAAAGGAGCGACGTGTAATTCTCGAGCCCGGCCCACTCCATGTCGCCGAACACGTTGTACCAATCTGTGAAGACTGTCGTTTTGTGGAAGCTCAGATAGAGCGAATAGACGATCGGGTAGCCGAGAAACACGACGAACGCGAGGAGAAACGGGGCGAGAAAGAGGTAGGCGGAGCGGGTTTCGTGGCGGCTTCGAACTCCTGCCATGGTGTCCTCGTTATCCGAGCGCCTTCTCGGTCTTCGGGTCGAACGGACGCGCCTTGGCGAGGTTGACGTAGAAGGTTCGTCGATCGTCCGGTTTCACCTCGACGTCGGGCTCGAGTCGCGCGACGAGCGACGAGCCGGCAACCCGAAGATTCACGAACTGTTCGTCGCCCATGAATTCGACTACTTCGACGACTGCGTCGACCGGCGCGGAAGGCGAACCATCCGAGGGTGGTTGGGTCCGAATGTCCTCGGGGCGCACTCCGAGGAGGACCTCACGATCCGATGCACCGGCCCCGATCGCGTCGGCAAGGCGGCCCGCGAGCGGCGCGACAAAAACAACGCCGCCCTCCGCATCGCGGCACTCGAGTGAGGATGTCCCATTACTCGCGACGACGCGGCAATTGAGAAAATTCATCGGGGGGCTTCCGAGGAAACCGCCGACGAATGCGTTCGCAGGCGCCGTGTAGATCGCGTGCGGCGACGCGATCTGTTGGATCTTTCCGTCCTTCACAACGACGATCTGGTCGCCCATTGTCATGGCTTCGGCCTGATCGTGTGTGACGTAAACGATCGTAGCTTCGAGTTGCCTGTGAAGCTTGACGAGCTGGGCGCGCGTCTGGACGCGCATCTTCGCGTCGAGGTTCGATAGCGGTTCGTCGAAGAGGAAGACTTTCGGGTTGCGCACGATCGCGCGGCCGACCGCTACACGTTGGCGTTGACCGCCCGAAAGCGCCTTCGGCCTGCGCTCGAGATACGGCGTGAGACCGAGCATTTCGGCGGCCTCGCGTACGCGGCGCTCGACCTCCTCGCGCGGCGCTTTCCGCATTCGAAGGCTGAACGCCATGTTCTCGAACACCGACATGTGCGGATAGAGCGCGTAGTTCTGGAACACCATCGCGATGTCGCGATCGCGAGGTGGCACGTCGTTCACGAGTCGGCCGTCGATCTTCAACTCGCCCGCAGAGATCTCCTCGAGTCCTGCGATCATTCGAAGGAGCGTGGACTTTCCGCAGCCCGACGGCCCGACGAGCACAGTGAACGAGCGGTCAGGCACGGCAAAGGAAACATCGTCGACGGCTCTGACCCCGCCGTCGTAGATCTTGCAAATCCCGGATAGAGTGACCTCTGCCATGTCCTGGTGAAACTGGCTGTCGAGACTGCTTGCTTGCCGTGCCTTTGGAGGCCGACTATATCGCAGGGATCCGCACCGCGCAACGAGTACGTCCAGAATGATCGAGCGACGTCGATGAGGAGGTGAGTCGGGCCATGGGTATCCTCGCCGAGCATATCGAGGCACTCAAGAGTCGAGTCGTCAAACCGCCGCGTGGCCTGCTCCCGTTCAGATACATCATCCCCACGGCGAGCGCGTCGCCGGACTCGAGCGGCGATCGGCAGGCGGGAGTATACGAGCAGCAGTACGACTGGGATGCCTTCTTCGAGGGTGTCGCCCTTTCGTACGACGGTGGGGATCGCGCCGAGGCGTTTCGCGATGCACTGTGCAATTTTCTCCAGTTCGCGACTCCAGCCGGATTCATCCCTCGCACGCTCTCGCCAGAGAAGTTCTGGGACTTCCCGGACCAGATGAAGCCGTTTCTCGCGCAGGGCTCTTACCTCGCTTCGAATGCAACTGGCTCGTTCGAGTGGCTTACGCGTGGGCGATTCGATCGCATCCTCGCGTACCTTGGATACTGGGAGTCGAATCGAATGGGCGGCCACGGCCTCTATATGTGGCGCTCGGCGCTGGAGTCAGGCGTCGACAACAATGCCGCTTCGGTCAACACGCCTGACATGTCTGTCGAGTCCGTCGACGTGAATTCCTATCTCGTTCGCGAGTACGAGGCTGCGTCGGCGATCGCGCGCAAACTCGGGCGCACCGAGGACGAAGCATCGCTTGGCGCTCGGGCACGTGAGTTGGCGCGGCGAATCAATGCCGTGCTTTGGGACGAGCGAGACAGCTGCTACTACAACGTCGTTTCCGTGTCCGACGAGCCAGTCACGTTCATTCGAATCAAGTCTTGGACCTCACTCACACCTCTTTGGGCCGGCGTGGCGACGCCGGAGCGAGCGAAAGAGCTCGTCGAGCGCCATGTGCTCGATCCTGCGACATTCTGGGGACCGTTTGGCGTTCCGAGCCTTGCCCGCTCGGAACCACTCTATAGCCAGGCCCGCCGCGCGCTCGTCTACATCGTTGTCGAGAATCGTCGATGGGAAGTGTCGAACTGGATGGGGCCAGTATGGGTCGTTGCTAACTGGCAGGTGATGCACGGACTGATTCGGTATGGTTACAGGGCAGAGGCCCGCGAGCTCGCAGAAAAGATCGTCTCCCTCCTCGAGCGGGACGTGGAAGCGACGGGCGGCATGCACGAGAACTACGACGCCGAAACGGGTGTCGGCCTCTGGTCGCCGAGATTCGGAAGCTGGAACATGCTCGCCGCGCGAATGATCGAGGAAGCCGAGACCGGCCTCGATCCGACAAGGATCGAGTAATTGGGTTCATGGAAGCGAACAACAGCGGGAGAAGGAGCGACGACACGTCAAGCGATTTCGCTGATCTTGCTGCGATCGAGGACCTGAGCTACTTCGGAAGCTGCTTTCGGAGCTTCTCGGCGAGCTTCCGAACCGATTCGGCGTCGGGCGCATTCGGCTCGAGGCGAAGGTACGCATCGAGCTGGTCGACCGCATCCTTCGTATAGCCATACCGAGCGGCGAGTCGCGCGAGCGCGAGGTGCGCCTTGACCGCTTCCTTCTCGTTGAGCTTGAGCGCGCGCCAGAAGTGCGGCTCGGCCTCCTCGTCGTTAACGTCGACGAGCGCATAACCAAGGTAAAGGTGCGCGGACCAGTTCGAATCGTCGAGTCGGATCGCGGCCTTCAATGCATCGGCCGCAGTGTCGCGATGGTCGAGCGCCATGTTCACGATTCCGATCTCGATGAGCGGCTCGGCTTTCTTCGGTGCGCGGGTTCGAAGGGGCTCGAGCGCCTCGAGTGCGTCCTTGAACTTACCCTGTTTCCGAAGCTCGCGCCCCAGGTCGAGTCGCGCTCCGTAATATTCGGGCCACATGCTCAAAGCTGTGCGAAACTCGGTTATAGCCTTAGCCGAATCGCCGGAAAGCGCCGCGCGTTGACCGGCGTCGAGATGCTTTCGCGCCGCTTCTGGAGCCCCCGTATCGACGTCGGCCGCGACCGTACCGACGATGACCGTGGCGTTCTCTTTCAACGGAAGAGTCACGGAGACGTGGTTATTCGTGCCTTCTTGAGCGGTGTACTGGTAGATACGAAGTCGCGTTGTGGTCGCCTGGAAAACGGGCGTCTCCTCGGTTTCGAGCAGGTAGTCCGAAGGTAGGAGGCTATCGAAGTAGAACCGCCCGTCGGTTCCGCTTATCGTTTCGCCGACGGGCCGCATTCCACGTTCGAGAATGAGCCGAACCTTCACGACCGGCCGTTCACGACCACCCGACCGGAGATTTCCCTCGAGCCTGTTGATCCCAATTTCCTGTGCCCCGATGGGGGGCGGCTGCGCCAGCGCGAGCAGGCCGATGACCACACCAATTGAGAAGCGAGCTCGACACATCCCGAGCATTTCCGACCCTCCGGGCGGGCACGTAGACCTGAGTAGAAGCGACTCGATCATATCGGCATCATCGCACGCACAACAACTTTTCGGCCGCCACGCTCGATATGAACTTACTTTGACACTCCGTTTATCACGTGATAAACAATGCACGCTCCGTGCAGTCGTCGAAACAGACTAATGTTCTTTCTCGGGTGTACAGAGCTTGCGTTCAACACCTGAGAATTCGGTTCTCGTAAGATCTCGTCGCGGTTCCTCGAGGGTACATTTCGTTACCTCCCCCGGACTCGAGTAACTGCGGCGGATTTGTCGTTACGGACCGTTTTTCAGGTTCCTTATCCGGACCGAGGTCGTTTCGCGAACGCGGCGAATTCTCGATGCGGCCGCACCGATCCGGGTGTTCTTTGTAAATGAGAGACTCCGCCCATTGTCCAAGCACCTGTGGGCGGACGTGGAGGTACCCAAGAATGATGCCAATCTCACCAGGCAAGGCACGGTACATGGTACTTCTCGCATTGGCCGTGCTCGCACTGGGGGTCTTCGCCGCACCGACACTGGCGCAGACCAACAAGGCGAGCATCGTCGGTGTCGTGCGCGACCAAAACGACGCTGTCGTGGCGAATGCGAAGGTCACGGTTACAAACGTAGCGACCAACCAATCGCGCGAAATCGAGACGAGCGACGACGGAGAGTACGTAGCAGCGCTCCTCGACGTCGGAACCTACAAAGTCGAAGCGTCGGCCTCTGGGTTCGCTAAGGCTACGGTCGAGGATATCATCCTCCAGACTGCTGATCGTCTCGCGATCGATCTGACGCTCCAGCCCGAGGGCACCAAGGAAGAGGTGACCATCTCGGCGAGCGACGAGCCGCTCGTTCAACGGGAGAGCAGCTCCCGAAGTGACACGATCACCGGCCGTCAGATCGTGGAACTCCCACTCAACGGACGCAATTTCACGGAACTGGCGACACTCGCTCCAGGAGTCAGCAGATCGCTCGGAATCGGTCCTGGCTCGGACGCAACGGCGCTCAACGGCGGCGACCCCAACGCGGGTGGCCTCCCGGGACAGAACTCCGTCGGTTCGACAGAAGCCGCCCGTTTCAGCCGATCGGGTGGCGCGTCGATCTCGGCCAACGGGCAGAGGCCGACCAACAATAACTTCTCGCTCGACGGCGTCGACAACAACGAGGCGACGTTCGGTACCATCGGCGTCTTCCCGCCACCGGATGCGATCGCCGAGTTCAAGGTCGAGACGAGCGTTCCCCGCGCCGAATCCGGCCGTGCGGCTGGCGCGGTCGTGAATACGTCGTTCCGGTCGGGCACGAACGAGATTCACGGTTCTGTCTACTACTACGGCCAGAACAGCGCGTGGAATGCGACGCATCCGATCATCAACGGTAAGCCGCTCCTCACGACCGATCCGGCCGCAGTGGAGCGCTTCCGCGCGACGAACAAGAAGGCTGTTCAGCAAGTCCACGAATTCGGTGCCACGATCGGTGGACCGATCTGGAAGGACCGGACGTTCTTCTTTGGCGACTATCAGGGACAGCGCAACAACTTCCCGTCGCCGTTCAGTACGGCGGTCCCGACGGTCGGCTCGCGAATAGGCGACTTCTCGGACTTCGACCAGGTGGTTACGGATCCGCTCACGGGCGAGCCGTTTCGCAACAACATCATCCCGAATCTCCAGAACCGGCCCGACTTCAGCCCGGCGGCCTTCGCGTTCCTCAACCTGTACCCGTTGCCTACGATCAACGTGCGCAACCCTACTCGCGAAGGGAATCCCAACTACTTCATTCTCCGCAAGACGCGCGAGATCATCGATGCGTTCGACATCAAGATCGATCATCGGTTCACGGACTCGAACAACATCACGGGGCGTTACAGCTTCAACGATCAGGTTCGCCGTCGAGACTCGGTGTTCCCGCAACTTCCGGCTGGGTTCGGCGCTGGTGACGAGAACGGCAACACGCGCCAGATCGTCCTCAACGACGTCCATACGTTCAGCCCGACGGTTCTGAACGAGTTCCGTTTCGGCTGGACACGCGTCGAGATCGACATCCTCAACCCCGGCGTCGACGGGACTCAGAACATTCCCGGCGACCTGTTCGCCTCGATCGGCGTTCCAAACGTCAATCGCGGTTCCTTCGAAACGACGGGCGCCCCGCTCATCGGGATGGAGTTCGGCGGCTCAGGCGGTCTCGAGTTTGTCGGCGACGGTGGCCCGTTCATCGTACACTCCGACAACTTCTACTATGCGGACAGTCTCACGGTCGTGACCGGCAGCCACACGATCAAGGGCGGCTTCGAGTTCCGCAACCGCCACATCGACACGATCGACGGAGGACGTGCCGGCTCCCTCAAGGGCCACCTCCAGTTCACCGGAGGCGATCCGGGTCATACGGGGAACGTTCAGGCGGATGTCCTCCTTCAACGTCCGTCGTCATTCGGCCAATCGGCCGACATCCCGGGCGGGCCGTTCGCATTGCGTCAGAACGAGTTTTCGCTCTTCGTGCAAGACGACTGGAAGGTAACGCCGACCCTCACGCTCAACTACGGCCTGCGGTGGGACTATTTCCCCGCGGCGACCGAATCGAGCGCCCGAATCAGCAACTACGATCTCAATACTGGGACCGTAATCCTTGCGAGCGACGCGGGCGACTCGCTCGTAAACGCGGACAAGGACAATTTTGGTCCTCGTATAGGCGCGGCTTGGACGTTCGGTCCCGACAACAGGATGGTGCTTCGAGGCGGCTACGGGCTTGTGTATACACTCGACGGTCTCGACCGCTATCCCCTCAATTACAATCCGCCGTTCACGAACTCGGTGACGTGGGGCGGTGACGCGGGCGTGACGTTCGAGACAGGACCGCTCGTCGCGACGCAAGGAATCGATCCGCAGAACCTACCGGCGGGCGCGTCGCTCTTCTACGTCGAGCCGGAGCAGAAGACGGCGTTCGTACATCAGTTCAATCTGACCTACGAATGGAATTTCGCCGAGAACTGGGTGGTCGACGTCGCCTACGTCGGCAACAGGTCGCGAAACCTGCTTGCAACCAGAAATCTTGGTGCGAGCGGATCGGGCCTCGGCCTCGCGCGCAACGCGAACGGCGACTTCCTGGAAAATGTCACCGCTTTCGAGAACCGCGCGAAGTCGTGGTACGACGCGGCGCAGACCCAGATCCAACGGCGTTTCTCAGATGGCTTCCAGGCGCGTGCCTCATACACGTTCTCGAAGACGCTCGACACGTCGACCGGTGTATTCAGCGGACCCGGCGAGACGCGTGGTAGTGCGGGCGGGCCAATCAATCCGTTCGACATCGAGAATGGGGAGAAGGGCTACTCGCCGCTTCATATCACGCACCTCTTCACTGGCAACTTCATCTGGGAACTTCCGTTCGGAAAGGGTAGGAAGTACCTCGACAACGGTGGCGTCGCCAATTACATCGCCGGCGGCTGGCAGGCGAACATGATCTTTAACGCGCGGTCGGGTTTCCGATTCAGCGCATTCATTCCAGCGTCTCCGACGGGTACACGTCCCGATCAGATCGGCGATCCCTATTCCGGCGCGCCCGCGGGACGCTTTCTCAATCCCGATGCCTTCGCGCCCCCGTCGGCTCGCGTGATCAACCTCGCGGGGCGTGAGATTCAGTTCGGCAGCGCCGGACGTAATTCGCTCGAGGGACCGGGCTACTTCCGCGCGGACGCCTCGCTTCTCAAGAACTTCGCGCTCACGGAGAACGTGAAACTCGAGATCGGTTTCCAGTTCTTCAACCTCTTCAACAGCGCCGACTACCTCATCCCGAACTCCGACGTCTCGTCGGGTGACTTCGGTCGATTCTTCGGCGCGCTCCCCGCCCGGCAGATTCAGTACCGGGCGAAGGTGAGCTTCTAGCTTCACCTGAATCGAGAACGCCGGCGGCGATCGTCTCAACGCGACCGCCGCCGGCGTTTTCCGTGCGCGAGCGCGCCAATGGGCAAACACTGAGTAGGGATCGTAGGGGACGCCGCCTCCATGGGTCTGCCCGCGAGCCCCAATCGTGTACGTGCGTCGCTCGCACGACCGAGGCTCGTTTTGTACGCGAGACCGGACACCGTATCATTGGCTTCGCCGGAGGATGACTCACATGAGCGACGAATTCGACGAAGTGTTGGGGCGGCGTCCGCGCGGAGCGGGAGGAACGAGGGGCGGGATCGGCGAGTTCCTTCTCGGCCTCGGCCTGCTCGTTGTCGGCGGCTATCTCGTCATGCGGCGCGTTACGGTCTTCACAGGCTATTGGACCTGGTTCGGAGGTTCGACCTTCGGCATCACGCTCATACCACTGCTGCTCGGAGTCGGGCTACTTTTCTTTAACGGCAAGTCGATGGTCGGTTGGCTCCTCGCTGGAGGGGGACTGCTGATCATCTTCGCGGGAGTGCTGTTGAACCTCAACATCAGCTTCACGCCGACGGACCTCTTCTCCACGCTCTTGATGTTTGGCTTCATGGCAGCCGGTCTCGGGCTCATAGCGCGATCGGTTAGGGAGCATTGACGATGTACCACGCCGCCCGACCCGGAGGCGCTCGCGCACTGATCTGCGCGGTGCTCCTGACGGCATGCGCCGGGGTAGAGTGCGTCGCGGGCGCGCGACGTGTCAATATTTCAGAATCGAGCATGAACTCCGTCTCGCCCGTGGTTGCCGCCAGCGGCGCGACGGTCCTGGTCGCGTGGCTCGAGCGGACCGAGACCGTAGACGGACCGACTGCGTCCATTATGATTCGACGATCTACGGATGGAGGTACCGCGTTCGAGCCATCACGCGTCGTCGAATCGCTCGGCTACTATCCAGGTACCCTTTCGATCGCAGTTGACGGCAGCGACGTTCATCTGAGCTGGGCTCAGACTCAATTCGGTTCGGGCCTACTCCTCTCGGTTCAATACACTGTGTCCAGAGATTCGGGCGTGACCTTCGATCCGCCGCGTTCGGTGTCGGCGTCAACCGCCGCGGGCGTGCCCGACATTCGGGTCGCTGGAGATCGCGTTGCGATCGTCTGGAATCGACTCCGCGTCATATGGGCCGTCGTGTCGACGAACGGAGGTGTGTCGTTTGGAGAGCCATTCCCGGTCTCGGGCTCGCACGAGGTCGTAGACGGGACCGTCCGACTCGCGCTGGCCGGTTCGACTCTGTCGCTCGCATGGATCGCGACGAACCCGACTGGCCGAAGCGTATGCTACCAGCGGATCGATCTCGATTCGCCAGAATCCGTTGAGCTCGCTCGCGTCCTTTCGACGCCACAGCCCGTGTCCTTCGAGCTTGCACTTGGCGCTGGAGGCAGGCTGGTGTTCCTCACGTTCGTCGTTGCCGGTCGGCTCTACTCACAGAGGTCGGACGACGGCGGCGAGTCGTTTGACGAGGCGCTGAGTATAGGCCAGGTTCCAGAACTCTCCTTTCCTCGCGTCGTCGTCGACGAGCGTGAGGCGGCCCACGTTCTGTGGGTCTCCGCAAACTCCGTGATGCGTTACAGCAGACTCGGTGGCGAGCCTGTCGTCGGTAAGCGGTTTCACGTCGCGGGCGGCCGCTTTCCCAACCTGGAGGCGGGAAACGGAGTCGTCTGTATTACCTGGCAAAAGGGAGCGGGCGACGAGAGCGCGCTGTTTGCTGCGGCGTCATTTGCTCAGGGTGGAAGGTTCGGAAAGGCCGTAAGACTGAGCCCGCGCGGCAGTCGAGGAATCGGCTGCCGCGCGGCGGTTGGAGACCAGGGTGCTCACGTGGTGTGGCAGGAGCCACTCGGAGCGACGCTGGATGTTTTTTATCGTCGTCTCGACTAGGCCTATTTGGCCGCGTTCTTCAGCTGGTTGATGCGGTCACGGATCGCCTTGGAGAAGACGTCGATCTCTTCGGGAGTCGCGCCTGCGGCCTCGAGACCGTCGTGAATCTGACTATCGGTAATCTGGCCGAGGTACTGGAGAATCCAGCGAACGTCCTCGACGGAGATTCCCTCTTTGACTTCCTTGGTGCGCTGGCCGCTATAACCGAACTCGACGTTGCTGCCGCTCACGCCAGTGACGAACTTCGACGTTTGCGACGAAAAGCCCTTGGCGTCCCACTTCTCACGGCCAAAAACACCACCCCACTTGCCCATCGAACCGCCCCAATCCGAAAAAACGTACCAGCGTTGATCACCACCCGTTACCGGGATGATGAAGATCGCCGTGTTCGAACCGCGGCTCGCGTCGCGTTGGTCCTTGCTATCCCAGTTCGACGTCAACATGAGAAGGATCTTCAGCCCGTTGAGCTCGTGCTTGCCGACGAAGGGATTGGTGTCCCATCGCCAACCCTGGTCGTCCTTGAGCTTCTGTGTAATGCGCTTGTCCTTGAGCTCGAACCGGGCATCCGAGAAGCTCCCGTCGGATCCGACATACTTCTTGGCTCTCGTGAGCCCCGACACGTTGTTGATCTTGCCACTCTTAACGAAATACGCGGGCTCGACGTAGTATCCGCACGCCCACGCGATTCTCGACGCAAAAACTTCGGCGTTCACCTCGGTGCCAAATTTCACGCCCCACTTTGTGCCGTTCGCATCAGTGATCTTGAGCTTCGGATTGGAGCCGCCCAGGTCTTCTTCGACGAAGGTAAACGGTGGTTTCGGCGTGTTCTTGACTCCACCAGGACCGCTCACGAAATCGAGCGCGGCCACGTTCCCTGGATCGGCCCAGATATAATCGCCCGGTTGCTCGGCGCGGGTTGGCGACGCGGCGGCGCCGGTCACCATGCGGTCCCGCTTTGCCGGTCGCACTGCCGCCTGAGCGCTCGAGGACCCGTTCGCGACCGCGAACGACGTTCCTGGAACCAGGGAAACAAAGAGTAACAACGTCGCGCTTGCGACGGCGGGTACAGCTCTACGCATCGTGTCTCCTCGACTCTCGGCTAAGGTGTTTCAAAACCTAGTGTCTCTGCCAACGTATGAAAAAGGCTACCAAAAAGCGCCTTAGTGCGAAAGCAGCCAAATCTTCGTGAGATACGAGGTTTTTGGGCCTTCATGCGTTGGCTGACACGCGTCGCGACATATCCTTGATGGCAGCGGCAGCCTGTCCTACCGCGGCCGCGATCGTCAGCGAGGAGTTCGAGCATACATCGCCAGCGGCGTAGATCCAGTCGACTGACGTTCGTTGGCGCTCGTCGGTCCGAATATAGCCACGGTCGTCGAGCGTGACGAGTGCGCGCACGAGGTCGCTGTTCGGCTCGACGCCAAGACAGGGAAATACGGCGTCTGCTTGAACGACAACCGTTCCTGTCGGGGACTCGATCGAGACGCCCTCAACGCGATTCAGTCCCTCGATCGCAAGGACGTGTGCGCTCATGATCGTTCGAATTCGCGGGTTCGATGCGACGCGGTCACGGAAATCGTGCCGGCCTGAGAATCGTTCACGGCGATGGACGATAGTCACGCTCTCGCACTCGCGAGCGAGGACCAACGCCTCTTCGAGCGCCGCGTCACCACCGCCGACGACGACAGCGCGCGCACCACGATACTTCTCTGCATTCTTCGTGGCCGATCCGTGGACGCCTCGTCCAGCGAGCGCGCGAGCGCCTGGAACGTCGAGTTGCCGCGGGCGTACACCCGACGCCACGAGTATGAATCGCACGTCGATCTCGTCGTCGTTCACTGCAACCGTACGCCTGTCGGCATCGATACGCGCGACGGCGCTCGAAACACGAACGTTCACACGGCGGGCATGGAGCGACGAACGAAACCGGTCCGCCATCGCGGCGCCGTCGGGGGTTTCAATACCTGGATAGTTTGCGACCGGGTTGAACACTCGTATGAGTTGACCGCCTGTGGTCGGAGTCGATTCGAGCACCACGGCGCGGAGGTGAAGGTCGTCCGACCAAATTGCCGCGGACATCCCAGCCGGCCCACAGCCGACGATCGCGACGTCAAAGCGTAGGCGCGCCATCCTGGCTGCTCTCTCGTCGTACGGCGAGTCGCTCGAAGAACTCGCGTCGGGAGTTGCCTGACGCGAGCGAGCCACGCGCCGCGGTCGTTTCAATCGTTCCACTCCGGCGCGACCCACGCATCTCCATGCACAGCTGCCGCGCTTCGATCAGGACGATGACTCCGCGAGCGTCGAGCTCTCGATACAGGTAGTCCGCAACCTGCTCACCCATGCGCTCCTGGAGCTGAGGGCGTCGCGAGTAGTAGTCGAGAACACGGCCGGGGGCGCCGATCCCCGGCAACACAGATCCCGGTTCGTAGCCGATATGCGCGCGACCGAAGAAGGGAAGAAGGTGATGCGCGCAGTAGGAATGAAAGTGTAGGTCGCGCACTACCACGAGGCCATGGTCGGAGCCGCAATGTGCCAACGCTTGAATGACAGGAGGCGTGAGCGACGCCCCGCTCATCTCGACCGCGAGCTCCGCGACGCGCTGCGGCGTGCCATCGAGCTCGAGGTCCGTCTCGGGATCGAGCGCGAGTAGTCTAAAGATCTCGCTGACGTGATCTGCGATTCGATCTCGAAGTGCCTTGGCGTCGTCATCCATTGAGTCGTACATTACCATGATCGAGCTCGGCTGGCGGACGCGAGAGGCCCGAGCCTCGAATCGGAGTCGTCCGAATGTCACTCCCGTTTCTCTTCTTCGATGTGGGGGGAACTCTCCTTCACTTCCAGCCCTCGTTTGTCGACGTGGTCGTGTCGACCTGCGCCAGCCTCGGCGTTGTGAGCGACCGCGCGCGCGCTGCAGATGCAGTTGCGAGAGCGCTCGCTGAGGCCGGTCGCGGCCCCGATCCCGTCGACGTCGAGAAAGGCCGTAGGTGGTGGTACACGCTCTTTGCCACACTTCTCGCCGAGTTCGGTCATCGCGAGCGAAACACTGACCTCGTCGAGGAGCTTTGGGCTCGTCACCAGGCGGGCGATTGGCTCAGCACGGCGCCGGACACACTTTCGACGCTCGAAGAGTTGGCGAACGCGGGCTATCGAATGGGGATCGTTTCGAACTGGGACCACACTCTCGAGGCGATACTCGAGCGGCGTAGTCTTCGCCACTTCTTCGAAGTGGTCGTCGCGTCGGCCGACGTCGGTGTTGCCAAACCGCATCCTGGAATTTTCTCGTATGCGATGGCGCGCGCCGGCGTTTCGCCGCGTCAGGGCGTGCACGTTGGCGACGATACGCTCGCCGACGTCGAAGGCGCGCTCGGCGTCGGATTGACACCGGTGTTTCTCGGGTCGCGTTGGTCGCTCGACGGCGTTGCCAATGTGCTCAGGATCTCGACGCTTGGAGAGCTTCCGGATGTTCTCGCGGGCTCCCGAGCCATGTCCGAGCGTACGTCACGGGTGTAGCTGCACGTTCGCGTGCTCGATGGCAGTTGCGGAGGCGCCATGCGTGGCGAAATTGTGAGGCGCCGCAAGACTGCCACACCGCGAGCGCACGTTTGAGCCCGATTGACGCGGATTTCGAGCGTTTGGAGGCCGAAATACGTCGGCACGCGTATTGCTCAGGTATCTGCCGGCGGGTCATGCGGTCAGTGCCGGTTTCCCGCAACCGTGCGCTGACCGCGTTGCCCTGTGAATTTCCTACGGTTGCAATCTCCAGGTTTCAAAGTAATACCACTCATTGTCTGTACGGAACGGCCCGGGTCGGGGGACTCGGGTCATTTTTTTATTCCGGGCCACCGTCCGACTGCGTGCCGAGCTGCGTCTCGAGGAGCAGATTCTTCCCGCGCTGCTGGTTCTTCGCACGCTCGTCCTGAGCCTGCAGCTCCTTGAAGGTGGCTAGCGCTTTGTCCGCAAGCTGCATTTGCTTCGTGCGCGTATAGAACTGATAAAGGTTGTAGTACGCCTGTGTATGGTCCGGCTTGAGCTCGACGACACGCTGCATCTCGGCAATGGCAAGATCGTACCGCTGCGATTTCGCCTGTATGCGACCGAGATCGAATCGAGCCGAAACATTGTTTGGGTCGAGCTCGACAGCACGGGAGAGATATCGCGCCGCTTCGTCGAGGTTTCCGAGCTGGAGCTCGCAGTAGCCGAGCGTCGTGAGCGCGTCGACGTGTTCGGGGTTGGTCTCGAGATGCTTCTTGAGCGGTGCCCGTGCGAGGTCGAACATCCCCTGTGCGCGGAAACAGAAGCCGATCATGAAGAAGAGGTTTGGCGTATTGGGCGCGGTCTTGCTAACGCGTTCGAACACTTCGGTCGCGGTCTGGAACTCGCGTTGTTGAACGAGTGCAGAGCCGAGGCTGAGCTGATACTCAGACACACTTGGATCGAGCTCTGACGCCCGCCTGTACGCCGCCACCGCACCCTCCCAGAAATCCTTGCGGCCGTACTCGCGCCCGAGCAGGAACTGGTAGTCGGCCCGGTCGGGAGCTCGCTCTGAGGCGTGTTTGAACTCGACAATCGCATTGTCGACGTCGCCGCGTGCCGAAGCGATCAATCCGAGGCGAAAGTGGGTCTCCGCGGGGCGGGCGTCGATGTCTGCGGCCTCGGCGAGCACGCGAGCAGCTTCGTCAAACCTTTCGAGGTTGTAGTAGGCGACGCCGAGGTTGTAGAGCACCTCGAACGTTCGAGGTGTCTGCGCATTCACTCGCGCAAAATACTCGGCCGCAAGGCGGTAGTCGCCGGCTGTCGCGAGGGTGATTCCGATCGTGAATTGAACGCGCGGGTTCGAAGGAGCAAGTGCAGCTATTCGCGACGCTTCGTTCGACGCGAGCTGCGATTGGCGCGCCCGTAGCGCAAGCTCGAGTGTTGCGAAACCGACGTCGAGGTCGGACGGATGGGACGCTCGAGCAGCGGAGAGCCGGTCGAGCCCCGCCTCGACGTTTCCCCTTGCCGCGTCGATCCGCGAAAGTCCGACGAGCGCCTTGACGTTGCCGGTGTCTTCACGCAACACCCGTTCGTAGTCGCCCGCTGCGAGATCGAGTTTTCCAAGCCTTACATAGAGAAAAGCGAGGTTGAGGCGCGCGCTCGCGAGCGTCGGGCGCAGTCGAAGTGCCTCGAGGTATTCGCGCTCGGCTTCCGTGTTGCGGCCGAGCTTGTCCTGGATAACGCCGAGAAGGTTGTGCGGCTCGGCCTCTCCCGGCGCGAGCTCGATAGCCTTTCGTGCCAACGGCTCGGCCTCGGCTATTCGACCGGAGTCGACGAGTCCCGCCGCCTTCTCGAACACATCACGAGTCTGCGGATCCACCGCCGCCTGTTTCGAGGGGCTGGATTTCGGACCATGCGTTCGACGCTGCGCCGCGAATGATGGGACGACAATCGACACTGCGACGAGCGCGAGGGCTCCCACGATAGGTCTTGCGGTCACTTTGCACCGTTCGTTCGCGACACGGTCACGAGACGATCGACAGCCGGTGTCGGAACGGTTTGTACCGTGCCATCGGGCCAGAGCACTTCAAGTCTTTCGATGCGCGTCGACTTTCCGAGCCCAAAGTGCACGCGAAGGTCGGACTGCGACTGATAGCTCTCGCCACTCGCTACCCGGCCTCGGAGTCGCACTCCGCCGACCGTGCAAACGATCACCGTTCCGATTCCATCGCGCGGTACCTTTCCGCCACCGACGACCCGGACCTGAAGCCAGTGGTTGTCGGCCGCTCCGCGATTGATCAGGAGCGTTGGCGTCGTATCGATGTTGTTCATGACGACGTCGACGTCGCCGTCGTTGTCGATGTCGCCGAAAGCGGCTCCACGCGCGCTCTTGACCACCGCCAGGCCGCTGCCAGTTGCTGCAGGCACTTGATCGAAGCGCCTTCCGTCGCGGTTTCGAAACACGAGTGGCCGCTGGGCCCACGTCATACCCCAATCGTACTTGTCGACGTCGGGATACACGTGCCCATTGGCGACGAAGATATCGCGGCGTCCGTCGTTGTCGACGTCAACGAGGCCCGCTCCCCAGCCGAGGAAAGGAAACGTTGGCTCGTGAATACCAGCTTGCACTGTCACGTCCGTGAACGTCGCGTCGCCGTCGTTGTGGTAAAGCGTGTCCGAGTCGTCCGAGAAGTTCGTCACCAGGAGCTCATCACGCCCGTCGTTGTCGACGTCGCCGACGGCGAGGCCCATGCACGCCTGCTCGCGCCCGTTCTCCGAGAGTGCGAAGCCGGACGGGAGGCTCACATCCTCGAACGTTCCATCACCCTTGTTTACGTATAGGTAGTTCGGAACGGAGTCGTTCGCCACCGCGAGATCCAATCGACCGTCGCCGTTCGCGTCGAACCACGAGACGCCAAAACCGTAGTAGCGCGCCTTGTCGGTCACTCCCGCCTTCACTGTGACGTCATCGAACTTTCCGGCACCCTTGTTTCGATAGAGGTGGTCGACCGCGCCCTTCAATCCCCGAGGGCCGCACATTACTGTCACACCTCGATACGAGCAGAAGTTGTAACCCGTTCCGCTCGGCCCGGGCTCGGGCGGATTGTTCGCGTCGAAGTCGATGTACCCCGCGACATAGAGGTCGAGCTTCCCGTCGCCGTCGTAGTCGCCAAAGGCCGCGCCCGTCGCCCAGCCGTCAAACGTCACTCCAGCTTGGGTAGCGACGTCCTCAAATGTTCCATTGCCTTTGTTACGGTAGAGTCGCGACACACCAAAGTTGGTCACATACAGGTCGGCCCATCCATCGTTGTCGAAGTCGCCCGAGGCCACACCCATTCCCCACCGCTCGTTTGCGACTCCGGCGCGATCGGTCACGTCCTCGAAGGTTCCATTGCCCCTGTTGTGGAAGAGTGCCGCCTTCGGCATCGGTTGCTGTCCCTTGAGCGCCTCGATCGTTCCCCCGTTCACGAGATACACATCGAGCCAACCGTCGTTGTCGTAGTCGAAGAGCGCCACTCCACCCGAAGTCGTCTCGAGGATGTACCGCTTCGTCGGACCGCCTGACCGTTCGACCCATTTGTCGAGGCCGGCCTTCGCCGTCCCGTCCTCGAACACGATGGGCGCGCCGTCGACGAATCCCCCGGCGGTAATCGGACGTCCCTGTGCGTCGCGTCGTGTGGGATAAACGCCGCCGGTGCTCGCGCCCCCCTGTGGCGGCCCCTGTTGCGCGCCTGCGAGTATGGAGAAAAGAAGGGCACACACGGTCGCCGCAATCCAGCGAAGCCCCGTTCGGCTCACTTTCCCATACCCCCGGTCGTGTTTCGGAACTCCGCGTTGAGTCTCTCGACGGTCGCGAACTCGCGGTCGGCCTCTTCCGAGCGACCGGCTCGACGGAACGCGAGCGCGAGCTGGTAATGACCGTCGGGGCGATTGGGCTCGAGCTGAACCGCCCGTTCGAGCGCTCCGATTGCGTCGTCGACATTTCCCGCTCGCGCGAGCGCCGCACCCAGGCGGAAGTAGGCCTCGAAGAGGTTTGGACCGAGCACGACCGCCTGGGACAGCGACTTGATAGCCTCTTCGAACTCGCCCCGCCGTGCCTGCATGGCACCGAGACCGATGAAGCCCTCAGCAGACGCTGGAGCTCGGCGCACGAGCGCTTCATACTGGGTCGTTGCCGCGTCGATCTGCCCGGCATACTCGAGCGCTGTCGCGAGAAAGAACCGCGCCTGAACGTCCACTGGCTTGAGCTCGACGGCTCGGCCGAACGACGTCGCTGCGCCTTCGTAGTCTCGATCGCCAAACTGCGCGCGACCGAGAGTGAACTGTGCGTCGAAGCTCGCGGGATCGAGCTCCACCGCGCGTCGAAGCGCCGCGCGAGCTTCGTTCGGTCCGGTACCTCGTGTCGTCAGTACGATCCCGAGGAGCGTTTGCGCGGGAGCGGCATTCGGAAAGCGCCGCACGAGCTCTCTCGTGCGAGCCTCGGACGCGTCGCTTGCCGCGACGTTGAATTCCGTCAGCGCGCGAAGATACGCAAACTCGAACGAATTCGGTGCCAACCGGACGAGCTCGTCGAGGAGCGCAGCCGCCTCGCCCCAATGCTTTCCTCGCGCGAGGGCGAGGGCGAGGTCGCGGCGCGCATTCGTGAGGCCCGGCGCAAGATCGATCGCGGCCCGAAAGCGTTCGATTGCCGTATCGAGGTCGCCCCGGTCCGAGGCGAGCAACCCGTCGACGTAGACCACGCGAGCATCGCGCGGGCGCGCCTCCTTCAAGTAGCGAAGCTGCGCCGCCGCGAGCGTCGCATCGCCAATCACCCTGTAGGCAGCGATCAAATCGAAGCGTATGTCGCTTAGGTCGGGACGCGTCGTGAGTGCGCGCTCGAAGTGAACGATCGCGGACTTCTTTCCAGCACAGTGGGATCCGAAGCTTGGAATTCACGTGACTTGAAGTCGCGG
>JADMIO010814550.1_pt1 | contig 30992 bp, 15 predicted proteins | sample 8958161 | NCBI WGS metagenome assembly JADMIO01 (sample SAMN16585339, study PRJNA669376) | soil metagenome | isolation source: Crop rotation soil | place: USA: Cullars Rotation, Alabama | collected 2011 | reverse complement strand
CTTTCCCAGGCACCTGGGCAGGCGGTGTTGTGCCTACGGCTACAGACAATGTGATCATTGCAGACGGCGCAACCGTTACCATTGATAATACAACTGCTACCTGTTTTAATTTAACCGTGGGACAGGGCACTTCCGGGATCCTTACATGGGTTGGCGGAGCAGTAGCTGCAACATTAAAAGTAAATGCAGATCTTACGGTTGCTGCCAATGGAACATTCAATGCCGGAATCGGAACTGGTACAAAATCCCTGAACATCGGGGGATCCATATCTGCAAGCACTGCAAATGGAAATATGGTGGTTGACGGCAGTTTTGATATGGTAACTTCAGCGACGGCCTTTGTGTCTACCACATTCTGGGGATCTGCTAACGGTTCACTGTCAGGAACGGGAGCGACCTGCAATTTTCATACAATAACAATCAACAAGGGAACCGGCATATCTGCTATTCTCGATATTACACGGGTAATTACAGCAGCTGCACCAACGGCATCGGGCAACCGACTTGTTATTACTAACGGTACATTTAAATTATCGAGTGCTTCTGCCCTGACACCGTATTTCGGTTCCCAGACGATCTGCGCTTCAACAGGCAGATTGTGGTTAAATAATGCAGCCGCATCTGTTCAGTGTGTTGGAACCGGTACCGGCACCGGCGCAGGATCACCAACAGTTACGGGTACACTACAAATTGATAACGGTGTTTTTGCATACGGTTCGGGCAATAATACATTGACTTTTAGTTCTGGCTCAGGAACGCTGAATATGAACGGGGGTACCCTGAATATGTTTGGGCCCGTTTCATTTGCAAGCAATGCAGGCACACAGATGAATATGAGCGGTGGAAATTTTAATGTTGATGTGCAGGCTGCCAATGTGACGACCACGGCTGCATTCACCATTGGAGCATCAACAACTGTGAACTGGTCAAGTGGTACCATTACAATTGTTGACCCTCACGCAACGGCTGCAAGGACTTCCTGGACCGCATCATCCGGCGGGATAAAAAATATCACTGGCGGTACATTAAGAATCGGCGACCCGGCTTCAACAACCAGTGGTGGGTCATTTGCCAATAATTCAGGTTTTGGGATCACAAGTTCGATGTTGATCTACAATCTGGAAATTAATAACAGAACTGACGCATCTACGTCCAGGATGGCCAGGCTAACGGGAACGGTAAACGCAGTGAATGTTACCATTCAACCAAATGCCTATTTATTTACAGGATCAGCAACCAGCGGGCAGACATTGTCATTAACCGGCAACCTGGTAAATGAGGGAACGATCGCTGGCACGGAACCAGGTGGTATACAGGCGTTGGGCACTATTCAATTCTCCGGAACAGGTGCACAAACTGTAAGTGGTTCTGCCGGTACATATACAAATAATAACATAACAGGTATCGCCAATACAGGTACCGGAGTAACTTTTTCGCAGGCCAACCAATATAATACGAACCAGGTAAATATGCTCTCGGGGAATGTAAGCAATGCGAACATGATAACTGTCGGCCTGGGAGGTGCCAGTTCAAATTTAATCCAGATCGGTAACGGTGGAACGATCGCAGGCAGCTTTGATGTAGCGCCGACATTTAATATTGGCAGTGGTGGATTGTCTATTAGTTACCTGCAGGAAACTGCAGCCAGGACCACCGGAAATGAGATACCGTCAAGCCGAACAATTAAAAACCTAATCGTAAACAATACAAATGCGGTAACAATTGCCGGTGGAAACCTTGCGATAACGGGTGTGCTTACCCTAACAGCAGGAAATCTTATCAGCAGCGCATCAAACTTGCCTTCCGTTACAAATACGCTGGCAGGTGCTATTGCAACCCCTTCAGCTACATCGTATGTAGTTGGGCCAATTGCCCGTGATCTGCCAGCCAGTCTTGTTCCAGGATCTACTTATACTTTGCCGGTAGGAAAAACGGGATACAATCCGTTTGACCTGGTAAATCCAACAACAAATGCAGGAGGGCCGGTTTCCGTGCGTGCAGAGGTATTTGATGCAAACAGCGGAGGGACACCGGGGGTGTTGATGAGTTCCATTAATACCAGCAGGTATTGGGCAGCTGATATAACTTCAGGCTCCGGCAATTTCACAAATTCATTGATCAGGCTAACGGATACCCGTGGTAGCCAGGATGGAATTGCAAACAGTGCAACCCTTACCGGCGCTTATGACCATATTGGAGGGGCGGCCTCAGCACTTGCCGGAACATCTATTACAACAACGGCACCTGCAGTAACGGGCATTGGTGGTTTTTACCTTATGGGTAATGTTGCCGCCGCCACATTAACCAACCTTACAATAACGCCAACGGGTAACCAGTGTACAAATGTTGCAAGAACAGTTACTGTTACAGCAACTCCCGGTGGAGCAGCTGTGACCACAGTGGTGATCAATTACCAGGTAAACGGGGGCCTTGTACAAAATGTAAGTATGACAAATACGGGTGGTGATGACTGGTCGGGCGTTATTCCCACAGTTTCACCTGCCAATGCAACAGTGACATGGAGTGTAACCGCTACTGATGCAAATAGCCTTACTTCAACAGTGACAGGAACTTCTTATAATGATGAACCTTTATTTGGAATACCTGCAACTGCCACGGCTACATTGAATACAGTTTGTGCAGGAAGCCCGACGGACCTCACTGCGACGCTTGCATTTAATGCATCCGGAACGATAGGCACGGCTACAACACTCACCAGTGCTACATCCCAACCTACTGCTTTTTGTAACAGGTGGCCTTCGTACAGGATGCAAACGATTTTCACTGCTGCAGAATTATCGTCTGCGGGTTTGTCTGCAGGCAACCTGACTTCGATGTCATTCTCGATCACAACATTGGGTGATGGTTCAACCAACAATAATTTTACGGTAAAAATCGGCAACACGGCACTGGGGGCATTTAGTACAGATTTTGTTTCAACTGCATCAGGATTTACGACTGTTTATCCTTCAGCAACCTATACGCATGCTGTTGGTGTTAATGTTATACCATTCAGTACTCCTTTCGTATGGGATGGATCTTCCAATATTATTGTGGAAGTGATGCATGACGGAGCAAATTCGATCAATAATTCCCAAACATATTACACAGCAACAGCCGGTAATATGGTGGCCTATACTACAACGAATGCCAGTAATGCGGCCAGTTTCAGCACGCAACGACTAAATGTGACTTTTGCCGAGCAGGTCTCCCCTGTTGTTACCGCCATTTCCTGGTCAGATGGAACTAACGTTGTGGGCACAACGAATCCGATAACTGTTTCTCCAACGGTAAATACTACGTATACTGCAACCCTTACCGCATTGGGTTGTGATGCAACTACAAATGGAATTACTATAACAGTGAATCCTTTGCCTGCCTCACCGAACCCGAATAGTTCCACGCAATGTGGTACAGGTGTACCGGCTGCATTTGTAACAACAGGAGGTGCAAACGGTTCTTATACCTGGTATGATGCACAAACCGGTGGCAATTTATTACAGGCAGGCGGTGCCACGTATGCATCTTCAATCAGCACAACTACCCATTTCTGGGTATCCGAATCAGACGGCAGCTGTGAAAGCCCACGGGTGGAAATCATAGCATCAGTAAACCAGCCAGACCCGGTTTCTGCTTCTTCTGATGGCCCGGTTTGCAGCAACAGTTCGCTTAACCTAACGGCTACCGTTACAAGCGGAACAAATGCCAATAATTATACTTTTACCTGGACTGCAACGTCTTCAGCAGGCAGCGGTATTCCGGGCTCGCAAAATGGAGGAACCGGCACGTTCGGAAGCCCTGCCAGTACTTCTGTTACACCCACAGCAGCGGGAACATATACCTATACTGTTACCGGCGTAGATGGCAGTTGCACGACAACAGCTGATGTTATTGTAACTGTCAAAGCTGTGCCGGTGATCACTTCCGCTACTGCAACGCCATCCACCATATGTGCCGGCAGTTCATCAATGCTTGCGGCCACAACCACCGATATTGGAGCAGGTTTGGCAAATTCAATCGGAACTGCGACTACGCTTACCGGTGCCACTACACAACCGACGGCATTTTGTAACAGGTGGCCATCCTATCGCATGCAGCTTTTATATACTTCTGCAGAATTACATGCTGCAGGGTTAAGTGCGGGTAACATTACATCCATGGCCTTTAATATTAGCACGCAGGGTGACGCGGCTTTCAATAATAATTTCACAGTTAAGATCGGAAACACTGCGCTCACTTCATTTACTGCATTTGTTTCAACAGCCTCGGGGTTCACGACTGTTTTCCCGGCAGCTACCTATACGCATTCCGTTGGAATGAACACGATCAATTTCAGCACAGCTTTCGTTTGGGATGGCACATCCAATATTATTGTGGATGTACAACATGATGGTGCCGATATTACCAATAATGCCCAAACCTATTATACAGCCACTGCGGGAAACACGGTTGCCTATACGACAACCAATGCATCCAATTCGGCCAGTTTAAGTACAAACAGGTTGAATACGATCTTTGGCGGGCAGGTTGCTGCAAACGGTCCAGGCTCTTTAAACTGGTCATGGCAACCGGGCAATTTATCCGGTGCCTCAGTATCTGTTTCTCCATCAGCAACTACAACTTACACAGTTACCGGAACTGATCCATTAACCAGCTGTTCAAATACAGCAACTGTTACTGTTAATGTTAATCCATTGCCACCGGCCCCGTCTGGTAGTAATGGTACTGATCAGTGTGGAACCGGCCTTACCAATGCAGCAGTGAGTTCTAACAATACCACTGATCCCCAATCACCGGCATTCTTTAAATGGTATGATGCGTCCATTGGTGGAACATTATTACAGAGCGGTACATCAACAACATACACTACCCCCATATCAACAACAACAACTTTCTATGTGTCAGAAGTCTCTGCAAATGGTTGCGAAGGACCAAGAGTTCAGTTAAGTACTATTGTATCTGATCCGGATATAGTAACTGCCTCCGCAACCCAAACAACTGTTTGTCTTGGTGGCTCCACTGATATCAGCTCAAGCTATACGCCTACATTCAATAGCTTTGCGACATTCAACCTTACAGCAACAGGTGGTGCAGCCAGTGGTGTTCCAGGTACTGTTGCATTAACTGCAAATAGTAACGGTAGCAATCCATATACAGTAACGCCAACGGCTACGGGTACTTATACTTATACAGTTTCTGCAAATGACCCGGACAAGGGATGTACATCCATTGGAACAGTAGTAGTAACTGTTAACCCGTTGCCTGTTATTACAAGTGCGACTGCTACCCCTTCAACAATTTGTGCAGGGGCATCTGTGAACCTGGTGGCAACAACTACCGATATCGGACCAGGCCTGGCCAGTTCAATCGGGACTGCGACCACTCTAACAGGTGCTACTACGCAACCAACCGCATTTTGTAACAGGTGGCCTTCTTACCGGATGCAGTTGCTTTACACTGCAGCAGAATTGCAGGCGGCAGGCTTAAGTGCAGGGAACATTACTTCTATGGCTTATACTATAACTACACTTGGTGACGCTGCTTTCAATAATAATTTCACCGTTAAGATTGGAAACACCGGTCTTACTTCATTCACAGCTTTTGTTTCTACCGCTTCAGGCTTTACTACTGTGTTTCCTGCAGCAACCTACACACATGCGATCGGAATGAATACGATCAATTTCAGTACGCCATTTGTTTGGGATGGAACTTCCAATATTATTGTGGAAGTAATACATGACGGTGCTGATAACATCAACAACTCGCAAACATATTATACGGCAACCGCTGGAAATACAGTTGCCTATACTGCAACCAATGCATCCAATTCGGCCAGTTTAAGTACTAACAGGTTAAATACGATCTTTGGCGGACAGGTGGCAGTAAACGGGGCAGGAAGTTATAGCTGGACCTGGAATCCAGGTAATTTAACAGGCAATAGTGTAACAGTTACGCCTGGTAGCTCTACCACCTATACAGCAACAGCAACATTTAACGGTTGTTCAACCAATTCCGGCCCTGTATCAGTAACGGTTAATCCACTACCTGCTGCACCGGCTACCAATGACCCCGTTACCCGCTGCGGCCCCGGTGTTGTAAATCTAACAGCTACGGGTAGTGGTGGAATACTTCATTGGTACGATGTTGCCACAGGTGGTACTTCATTACAAACAGGTGGCACTTATTCAACGTCGGTAACAGCATCAACCTCCTTTTGGGTAGCCGAAACTTCAGAAGCAGGTTGCGAGGGGCCCCGTACAGAGGTACACGTTACCATGACGACAGCTCCAGCCCTGACCATTACGCCTTCAGGTGCCATCACATTCTGTCAGGGCGGAAGTGTTGATCTAAGTAAAGCGCCTGGCAGCGATGCTTCTTATACTAATTTTACCTGGTCGGCTTCTCCTTCAACCGGAAGTGGATTAAGCGGTAATTCAGGCGCTTCAATAACAGTCGCTCCCACTATAAGCGGAACCTATACGATTACACTTACTGCTGACGACGGCGTACCAGGTCCAACAGGTTGCGCCAACACAGTAACCATTATTGTTACAATGAATCCGAATCCAATTATCAGCAGCGCAACAGCAAGCCCATCTACCAATTGTGCTAACGGTATAACAGTTTTGACAGCACAAAGCATAGATGGTGCCCCCGGCTCTGCAACCATTGGTACGCAGACAACTACAGAATTTGACGGTGTATACCGTTATGGTTTTGGCACCGGAGATTTCAGGCACCAGTTGTTGTTTACAGCTGCAGAACTAACTGCGTCAGGTATTGTACCCGGAAATATTAATTCTATTGCATTTAATGTAACGAGTGTGGGTAGCGGCAGTTCCAATAATTATACGATCAAGATGGCAAATACAAATGCGGCAGCACTAACGTCAACATTTGTCAGCGCTCCATTTACCACCTGTTATATTGCGCCTACTTATACCGTAGTTGCAGGTACAAACCTCCATAGCTTCACAACGCCATTTACCTGGGACGGAACATCCAATGTACTTGTAGATATCTGTTATAATGTTTCCAGCATTGGAAGTACATCAACTGTTGCCGCTAATACACCTTCATTTACTGGAAACGTAAATCTTAAAGGAACAGCAGGAGCCTGCACTGCTGCCGGCGGTGCCTCCACTTTTGCAAACAGGCCATTGGTAACTATGAGCGGTATTGTTGGAACCGATATTACATCAAACTATAACTGGGTATGGAACCCTGGTAATTTAAGTGGTTTCAGTGTGTCTGTAACACCAGCAACAACCACTGCATACACAGCGACAGCAACAGACCCTTTATCGGGATGTTCAACAACATCATCTCCGGTAACTGTAACGATTACGCCCGTTGGAGCTACGGCTTCTGCGTCGCCATCATCAACAGTTTGTATCGGTACAACTGTAACATTAAATGCAAACGCTACCGGTGGAGCACCATTCACTTATTCGTGGAGCGATGCAAGCGGGGTTATCGGTACGACTGATCCAATAACAGTTAGCCCGACAACTACTACTTCTTATACAGTAACTGTAACGGATGCATGCGGTAATCCAACAACTTCATCAATAACCGTAACGGTAAATCCATTACCAACGGTTGCTGTAACACCAACATCTGCATCCATTTGTCAACCAGGTGCAACTGCCGTTACACTTACAGCAAGTGGCGCAATCAGCTACGATTGGTCTCCTGCCAGCGGCTTATCTGCAGCAACAGGAGTATCTGTTGACGCTTTACCAACATCCAGTACAACCTATACCGTAACAGGAACAGACATCAATGGTTGTACGAATACTGCAACAGCCGCAATAACTGTTAACCCGAATGTAGCAGGCGCAGTAGCGACAGCTACACCCGGAACGATCTGTGCGGGAGAAACGATCAACCTGTCAGCTTCGGCAAACCCAATCCCCGGTTATACCATGAATTCAAATAGTGGTGTTGCATTTACTGACATAAGTTCAACCGGTACATCCGTTGGCACACTGGATGATGATTCAGAGCACAATATTTCTTTGCCATCTTTCACATTTAACGGTATTGCTTATACGACGGCCAGGGTTGGTACTAACGGGCTTGTGGTATTGGGTTCGACTACGGGCGAAATTTCATTCTCGAATGCGGCTTTGCCAAGTACCGCAAATAGCGCCGGAAATATTTTCCTTGCACCCTGGTGGGATGACCTGGATATCCAAACAGGAGCAGTGATCTATACGCAGACCGTGGGTAACCTGTTTATCATACAGTTCAATAATATGGCCCATAATGATTTCACTACAGGCTCTGTAACATTCCAGGTACAATTAAACTTAACAACAAGCCAAATCAACTTTGTTTACCAGGACGTACTATTTGGTGATGTTGCCGAAGACGCGGGTGCTTCTGCTACCGTTGGATTGCAATACAGCAGTTCCAGTGCATTGCAATATTCAAATGGTACAGCTAGCCTTGCAAATGGCCAGAGCATTACGTTCACGCCAACTTCATTCAATTACAGCTGGACAGGACCTAACAGCTTTACATCGGCGCTACAAAACCCTGTTATTACAAATGCAGGCACTGAAGCGGCTGGTATTTATCATGTAACCATTTCAACCAATGCAGGCTGTTCGGCATCAGTATCAACTGCTTCAGTAACTATCAATCCAAGGCCAACCGGCGTGATCAGCGGAGGCGCTTCTTATTGTGCCGGTTCAGTTTTGCCAACAACTTTAAGTATATCCGTAACCGGTATTGCTCCATGGAATGGAACTTTATCGGACGGAACAGCTTTTAGTGGCAACTCAAGCCCTATCAGTGTTAGTGTTACACCATCTCCTGAACAAACAACAACATACACAATTGCTACTCTGACTGACGGGCTTTGCACTTCAATTGCTGCTGACCTTACAGGCAGTGCTACAGTAACTGTTAATCCATTATCTGCCAATCCAACTGCAAGCGTTGTACAACCAACCTGTGCATTGGGAACAGGTACGATCAATGTGACCGCACCATTAGGAGCAGGCAATACTTATAGTATCGGTGGGCCGTTCCAGAGCAACCCCAGTTTCCCCGGAGTTAGCCCTGGTACATATACTGTATATGTCCAGAACAGCTTTGGCTGCTTCTCGCCTGCAACTACCAATGTTACAATAGATCCACAACCATTCATACCGGGAGCGCCTGTTATTACCGGTACCGTAAACGTTTGTCCTCATATTGGAACAAACGAACAGATCACTTACCATGCAACGGCAACGGGTAATGGCAGCCAGGTGTTCAACTGGGTGATACCTACGACCAATGTGACGATCATATCCGGCCAGGGTACTGCGGATCTTACCGTAACTTTCCAGAATGGATTTGCAACACAGGCTAATAAGCAGTTACGCCTTACTGTTACCAACCAGTGTGGAACAAGTCCTTTGTCGATCTACTACCTGGCAGCGCAGATACCTAATACGCCAGCACCGATCGCAGGGCCTACTGATGCCTGTCCATTATTGGGAGGACCAGCAGTAAGCTACACGATACCAAAGGCACCAGGTGCAGCATCATATTCGTGGACAGTACCTTCAACAGGAACTGTTGTGACACACCCGAACGGCGCGGGCGCCAATGACACTACAATAACTGTAGCGTTTTCAGCAGCATGGACCACCGGAAGCATCACGGTACAGTCGATCAATGATTGCGGTGTAAGCGGAATAAGGAGCATCACGGTAACGCGTATAGCACCATCACAACCCAGCCCCATCAGCGGTCCAACCAATGCATGTCCATACATTACACCAAATGCGCCGGCAACTTATACTACCGCTGCAATTCCAGGTGTAACCTATACCTGGACAGCCAGCAATGGTGCGACATTAAACTCGGCACAGGGAAGCAATACGATGTCAATTACTTACCCTATCGGTTATACCGGTGGAATAGTAAGTGTAACGGCTACTACCGGTTGCGGAACGAGTGCGCCAAGGAACCTGAACATATCGACACTGAATCCAGCAACGCCAAGCAATATCGATGTGGTACAAACCCATTTCTGCGGCGAAGCCGGTGGCAGGGTATTTACGTATGCGATCTCTTCAATGCCTTCCAATGCAACATCCCTTGTATGGACCGTACCTGCAGGAGCTACATTTGTAAACATCACCCCAATACAGATTGAAGTAACTTATCCTGATGCCGCGGTGATTGGAGCTGTAACTGTACAGGCTACCAATCCTTGCGCAAATAGTGTGACCCGTTCTGTAAATGTTAAACTGCCGGCATGTCCTACAAGTTTTGCAGGAACCAATAATGGTACTAACGGTGCATCAGAAACGAAGTTTGGTGCAAAAGAAAATACAATTCCGGTTCGTGAGACAGGAGCCGGGGCAACAATGGAGGTCAGGATCTTCCCTAACCCAACAGTAAGCGACTTTAAACTTGAAGTTTTGACTTCACAGAATGAGGAGATCAACGTCAGGATAATCGACAACCAGGGCAGATTGTTTAAAAGCTTCAAAATGATGCCGCATCAAACGATTGCACTCGGAGCTGAACTTAAGACCGGTGCATATCTTGTAGAAGCAAGACAGGGTAATAAAAAAGTTACTTCAAGAGTAATCAAGTTTTAGAAAACAGGCATTATGCCTTTTAAGACGAGGTGACACACCCGGTTTCATAGACAAAGGGGCTGCTCAAAAGGCAGTCTCTTTTGTTTATAGACGATTATACACAGGCAAATCAATGATAATTTCAAAGATTGAAAATGATCAGCAGCCCACCCCGGTCCTGAAATTGAATTCAACGAAAGCTTTAGTTATCAGTGAATTAAAATTCTAATGAGATTCTAATGTGCTAAACCATTTATTAAAAATGCGTATCAATAAATTTGTAGTGAATCGTATATTATGACCCTTCTTAATAAGAATATCCTTGTACCAGTAAACTTCCCGGCAAAATCAGCATCGGCAATAAAAAAAACTTTAGAAAAAGCAGGCCAAGGATCTACCATTCACCTGCTTCATGTGTTGCCCTACCCTGGGACAAGTATTGCACGGCATATAAAGGGATGTTTTAATGATGTGTTTGAAAGCCGTGCGTTTATGAGGGCTGAAGTTAAAATGCATGAACTAAGGGAATCGATACTTGCTAAAAATAACAATGTTCGTGTTACAACCTGGATCGAAGAGGATAAGTCATTGGAAAAGGCGATAGAAAAAAAATCTATAGAACTGGATATAGATCTTATTGTTTTAGGTAGAAATTTAAATCGTTCATGGCTGTGGTTTATGAATATTGTAAACAGCCGGCGACTGGCATTAAAAACCGGAAAAAATGTTATGACGGTAAAAAAATCTCCCGGAGATCAGCTCAAGACTTCTCTCATATCAATAAAGAAAGCAAATAGGGCTAGCCGGGATGCTATTATTGCCTGGTAATGATAGGGCCCGTTATCAAGTCTAATAAATTTGCTTCAAGTGTTTCGTCTCAGCTAACAGATGCCTTCACGGCTGCATCATGGTTTATATGGATGACCAGTGAGGAGTTCCGGGAGGCAATTGATTCTTCAGCAAATAAATCAGATCATTTTGAGCAAACATATTTATCAAACCGGTGTCATCGGAAATTGTTCATTTATTGCGCACATAAACCTGAATACAAATGTTGATTGGCTATGCTGGCCAAGGTTTGACAGTTCATTCGTATTTGGGGGTATGCTTGATAAAAATAAAGGTGGTACATTTTCAATAATGCCTGTTGGTACGTTTACACCACAACAATATTATCTCGAAAACACAAATGTGTTGTGTACAGAAATCAGGAACGAAGAAGGTATGTACCGGATAACTGATTTTGCACCCCGGTTTAACCAATACGACAGGAATTATAAGCCCCTGATGCTGATAAGAAAAATAGAACCTATCAACAGCTCCCCGCGAATAAGAATAAAATGTGAGCCTGTTTTTAATTACGGAGAAGGAAGCTATAAAATTCACAGGGGTAGCAATCATGTTGAATTTGAAGGAGGCGGTGAAAAATTAAGATTGACCACCAACATCCCCATTAATTATTTATACGACGAAAAGTATTTTGTTCTTAACGAGACAAAATACCTGGTATTGACTTATGGACAGCATCTTGAAGCTCCATTGCAAAGCACGGTAGAAACATTTTTACGGGAAACCATTTTGTACTGGCGTAACTGGATCAAAAAATCAAGTATTGCCCGGTTTCACCAGGATTATGTTATTCGCTCCGCTTTGGTATTGAAGATCCACCAGTATGAAGACACCGGGGCTATCATTGCTGCAAGCACGACAAGCTTGCCTGAATATGAGGGCAGCGGCAGGAACTGGGATTACAGGTATTGCTGGTTAAGGGATTCATTTTATGTACTTACTTCTTTAAATCATATCGGGCACTTTGAAGAACTGGAGAATTATTTTACCTATATCACCGACATTTCATTTGATAATGAAAAGAGATACCAGCCATTGTATGGTATTACAGGGGAGAAACAATTGATTGAAACAGAACTTGACCTTGATGGTTACCTTGGTAATAAACCAGTGCGTGTTGGCAACCAGGCATATGAACATATTCAAAACGATATTTACGGCCAGGTGTTGGTGTCATTGCTTCCGTTGTATACCGATCATCGTTATGTTTATTCTGAAAGAAAAGACTCTGCAAAGTGGATCGAATACCTGTTGACAAGAATTGAAGCAACCATTGATGAGAAAGATGCAGGCATATGGGAGTTCAGAAATATCCAGCATATTCACTGCTATACCAACCTTTTTCAATGGGCCGGTTGTTCGGCTGCTGCAAAAATGGCGAAGACCATTGGAAATAAAAAGCTGGAAGAAAAAGCAATTAACCTGAAGATAAGGGCAGCTGCGCATATTGAAAGCTGTTATGACCCTGTAAGGAAAGTATATACTCATGCAGCGAGCAGCCCTCATCTTGATGCAAGTACTTTACAACTGATCATGATGAATTATTTAAGCCCTCATGCTGAAAAAGCACGTGATCATCTAAAAGGCCTTGAAGCTGAATTAAAGACTGAAAATGGTTTATTTTACCGTTACCTGCATACAGATGATTTTGGAAAGCCGAAGACAACTTTTTTGATCTGTGCATTCTGGTATGTTGAAGCATTGGCAAGTGTGGGCAGGCTTGATGAAGCGATAAGGGAATTTGAGAATCTTTTAAAATATTCGAATCATTTATTATTGTTTAGTGAAGATGTGGATGAAACCAGCGGGAGCCAATGGGGAAATTTTCCGCAGGCGTACAGTCATGTTGGTTTGATGAATGCTGCTTACAGGATCGCCATTAAAATGGATAAGCCTATTTTTTTATAATGCAGTTGAATTTCTTAGCGACCCTTTTATAAGGATGTGAGTAGAATTCTAACTTAATTCTAATGCAGTTTTAACCTGATATTATTAACCAGCCTGTATCTTCAATGACATGCAAGAAAGATTATTCATTGTTTCAAACAGGCTTCCAATAACCATTGATGAAGCGAGCGGCGTGCAGGTAGCATCAGGTGGATTGATCACTGCAATGAACAGTTATCTTGAAAAAGAAAATAAAGCATATACCCAGGTTTTTTGGGCAGGTGTTCCAGGCTGTGCAAACGCAACCTGGTCTGGTGCGGTAGAAAAAATAGAGAAAACAGGATTTACCTACCTACCTGTTTTTGTTAACAGCAAGGAATATGATGGTTATTATAATGGCTTTTCAAATTCAGTATTATGGCCACTGTTTCACTATTTCCCCTCGTTTGCAGAATATGATGCTGCGTGTTTTGAATGTTACCAAAAGGTAAATGAAATTTTTGCGCATTCATTGCTGCAAGCATTGCGGCCAGGCGATACAGTATGGATACACGATTACCATCTTTTGCCTTTGGCAGCCATGCTGAGGAAAGAAATGCCGGAACTGACGATTGGCTTTTTTCTTCATATCCCATTTCCATCATTTGAAATCTTCAGGCTGCTTCCCAAAAAATGGCAGGCAGCATTGTTGAATGGGATACTTGGCGCTGACCTGGTAGGCTTTCATACCATTGATTATGCATCCCACTTTTTACAAAGCGTGTTAATGGTATTAGGACTGGACAATGACAGGAACATTATTCATCATGATAACAGGCTTATTAAAATTGATGTATTTCCTATAAGTATTGACTTTAAGAAATTTAACGAAGGTTATGACAATGAAAAAGTCATTCAGAAACGAAAGCAACTGCTCGAGCAAATGAATGGAAGAAAGATAATATTTTCTGTTGACAGGCTGGATTATACAAAAGGGGTGCATAACAGGCTGAAGGCTTATGAAAAGTTTCTGCAGCAAAATGCGGAATATCATGATAAAGTAGTTTTTATCATCGTTATCGTTCCATCAAGAGATACGATTTCAAAATATGCGGAAAGAAAAAAAATGATCGATGAAGCAATCAGCCACATTAACAGTAAGATTGGCAATATACAATGGATGCCCGTAATCTATCAGTATAACTATCTTGGATTTGAAGAAATGCTGGGATTGTATACTGCATGCGATCTTGCCTTGATTACGCCACTAAGAGATGGTATGAACCTGGTATCCAAAGAATTTGTTGCGAGCCGCAAGGATAAAAAAGGCGTTTTGGTTATTAGTGAAATGGCCGGAGCAGCAAGAGAACTAACGGATGCATTAACTATTAACCCGAATGATCTTATTGAAATGACAGCGAAAATAAAAGAAGGCCTTGAAATGAACGAGCAGGATCAACATGCTGCGATGGAAAATATGCAAAGCCGGATCGCAAATTATGATGTTCGGGAATGGGCAGATGATTTTATGACTGAATTGCAAAACATAAAAAATAAGCAGGCTTCTTTCCAGATAAAATTTCTTGACGAATTTACAAAGCGAAAGATCTATGATGGCTATAGAAATTCAAAGAAGAGACTATTGCTGCTGGATTATGATGGCACACTGGTTTCATTTTCATCCAACCCCGACATGGCTGTTCCCGGAGAGGAATTATTAAAACTTATTGAAGCACTGTGCAACCAGGAAGGAAATGATGTTTTCCTTATAAGCGGCAGAAGCAGTTCATGGCTTGAACAATATTTTGGGTTTTTACCCATTAACCTTATTGCAGAACATGGCGCAAGATATAAATGGAAAAACGGAAACTGGATCACAGATGTTCAAACGCACAATGAATGGAAAGGACAGGTACATAATATAATGGAAATGTATGTAAGGCGTTGTGCCAATAGCCTTGTAGAGGAAAAAGATTATTCAATGGTGTGGCACTACCGAAACGCCAATATTGACCAGGGAAAGTTAAGATCTTCTGAACTAATAAGTGAACTGAACGATTATATCAGGAACAGGCACCTACAGGTATTAATGGGTAACAAGATCGTTGAAGTGAGGCAAAGCGGAATTAATAAGGGAAGTTTTATAAAAAAAATAATTGAGAAGGATAATTATGACTACATATTTGCTGTGGGTGATGACAGAACAGACGAAGACATGTTTAAAGAGTTAATTACTACAAAAAATACTTTTACCATAAAGGTGGGGCCTGAAGCATCGTATGCAAAATACAACCTGCATACCCCACAAATGGTCATATCATTATTGCAGGGCTTTAATCATTTAAGCCCGAAACATACCGAATTATTATTGAGCAACCAGGTTGTGAAGTGACTTTGACGGAGTTTTAAATTCTAATCTTTTTCTAATTTTTTATTAACCGGGGATTAATGACAGGCATGTACTTTTATAAAAATACAATGACATGCATAAATCATTTAAAAATATTTTAATACCAGCAGACTTTACAATAAACACTGAAGTTGCGATAGAAAAAGCACTTGAGATCGCAGATCCGAATCCTACTATTCATTTACTTTATATCGACCAGGAATATTTGCCTGTATTACCGGCAACGACTGAAAGCTTTATATTCCCGGCAGCATCTTCAATTCCGTATGAGGCAATTGAAGAGACCATGAAAAGATGGAAAACTCTGATAATAAACAGATCCCAGCCAGGAAATATTATCACGGTCAAAACTTCGCTTGTAATTGGCGGACCCGTGCAGAAGATCATTGAAGACAAAGCAAAACAATTGTTTGTTGACATCATCATCATTGGAAAAAACTCTCATCATTCCTGGTTTCCCTTACTGAATACTGTTACTCCAAGTTTTCTGTCCTTTTGTACGAAAATTCCAGTCCTTACAGTGAAACCCGGCTCAAAAGAAAATGAATTAAAAAATATCGTAGTAGGTATTACGGGTCAAGGAACGGAAAATAAACTGGCTGTGATCACAGCACTTTGCAGAAAATCCAGGTTTACCATTCACCTCGTTACTTTCGACAATAAACAAAACAAGCCGGATGGCTTTTATGCAGGTGTGTTGGCACAATATTATCAATTGGCCGGGGCTTTACATTGCCCGGTTAAATATGTCGTGTTATCAAATAACAACACAGCAAAGGCTTTGCTAACATATGCAAGGAAAGCAGACGCTGATATGATACTGGCTCACCCGGAAACGGAAACAAAAACAGGTTGGGGCAAACATATTTCAGACCTGTTACCCGTATACTCGAAGATCCAGGTATGTGCTGTATAATGTCTTATATGTTTGATTATTTTTTCATTGTTGTTTTTATTGCGTGGTTATATTGAATTCAATTGAAGGCATCTACATCACGCAAAGGTAAATTGGAGGATCATTGCCGGTGAGAGTCGGCAATGATCCATTTTAATAAATGCAGGATGATTTCTAATGATTTTCTAATGTTAGAAATTCAATTTGCGGTAATTAATAATTTACCTTTAAACGAAGCTGAAATAGTACAGGAAATATTTTTTTAATGTCTTTTGGTTTTTCACGTTTAGTTCAACGGGGATTTAAGTTTTCGCCCTAGACAGAAGATTTAAAATAAGGCATATTGCTTAAACGAAAGTTGGCAATATGTCTTATCCCCCAACGATAGAAATGTAAGTGTTATTTGCGAACTGTTAATTGCTTAAAATGAATTTCAGCGATTATCAAAAAGATGATATTTTAATAAAGCTACTTATACCTTGCGTAGCAGCAGTGATCATAATATTCATTTGGTGGTATATAAAAAAAAGAAAGGAAAAAGACGGCTGAGTTAATTTAAAAATGAAGAATGATCTTAGTTTTTTAAGACGGATGATGTTATAAAAAATTTCATAAAGGACAACTTTTCTCTTGTAGGGGAATTGTTGAGGGGCATTGTTTTTACATTGCCCTTTTCTTTATCTGCTTTAATTGCCTTTTTGTTCCCGTATCATTATATGTGAATTTCTTAGAAGTGTTACTTTGACTTAGTTCTGAAATTTCCTTTAAGTTATCATAACTCATTTGTGCTATAAACGGGTCAATCATCATTTTTTTTATAGCCCGTGAAAATCTTTTGTATCTTTTGGATGGGATACACCCATAGTTGCCCCATAGATAAAAATAAAAGATGCCAGATAAGTTTTGTTGACTCTTATAAGAAAGTATGCGCAAAGTAATAATGATCGTTGGCTTGTTTATGATTGCGATCCTATCTTTAGCAATCATATTTTGGCGGCAATATAAAAAGTCGCCGGACTATAATTACTTTACTGCCAAACTTGATATTAAAAATGGGAATGCCAGGATCATCCATGTTGGTTACCGGGCGCTTACTTTAAAAGACAAAAAAATAGATTCGATCGCCAGTAAGTACGGCTTTAAAAATGAGTTTATCGGAAATGAAATTACCAAGGAGAAAATGACTGGAATAAAGCATTATAATGAGACAATAGAAACTTATCTATTATTAAGAAACGGACCGGGCTGGCGGGTTGACTATCAAAACGAAATTGACTCTTTGTATAAAATGGATCCTACCAGGCGTATTGACAAAAGATAAAACCTGACCTTAAATTCATTTAAAAATTCAATTGGCAGAAATCTTCTGACGGATGTTATGTCAGTTACGCGACAACTAACAGGCTCGGGATAGGTTAACTTCATCTCCGAATAAATTTGGTATTATATTTTCAGACCGTACATAAAAACAAACCATGGAAAAATTTGCGATACTCGCAAGAGTGGAAGCCAAACCCGGAAAAGAAAAAGATGTATTGGAATTTTTAAAATCGGCTTTACCATTGGCGGAAGGTGAAGCAGGGACAATAAGGTGGTATGCTTTACAGATGGGGCCATCTACTTTCGGTATATTCGATACGTTTGAAACAGCAGATGGCCGTGAGGCTCACCTTAGTGGCCCTATTGCTGCTGCATTAATGGCGAATGCTTCAGCGCTGTTAGCTTCTGATCCCATTATTGAAAAGGTAGCTTTATTAGCCGTTAAGTAAATGGTTGAACAAGCGTATGGGATCGCTTACCGTGAAGCCCTGGACGATGATTTAATTCTGTTGAAATTTTTCCTTATTGGATAGATCAATGATCGGGCAATTGTCTTAACGGAGCGATTTTTAGGAATTTAAAATGAATCTATTCAATCGCGGTATTAATTTTGGTACCTTATGGGCGATGAATATTTTCACAGCTATAAATGCCTGAGACCTGCTATGAATTTAAAACGGATATTATTAGTGGAGGATGACGCAGAGGATGTGTTTCTTTTTAACCAGGCGCTGGATTGTTTACCTGTAGGTGCATTTTGTAAATCTGTCGGTAATGGACAGGAGGCTATAGAACATCTGAGTCTTAATGCAGCATACGAGGTAATTTTTCTTGATCTGAACATGCCGTTAATGAGCGGCGTTGAATGTTTAAGGCTTATAAAGGAACATGAAAAGTACTTTAATATACCTGTTGTTGTTTTTACTACTACCATGAATCCCCATGAATTAAATCACTGTATGGAATTAGGGGCTTTGGCTATCTTTCACAAACCAAATTCTTTCCCCGAACTGTGTAGTGGGTTGCACAATATCCTTATGAGTTAAGTATGACCATTATCAGATCAATAATTTCTCCGCGATAAAAAAGCTTGCATCCATGTACAGGCTTTCAATATCAAATAGAAAGGTTAAGTATATTTTCTTTTTACATATTCCATAATATTTTTACGCAAAGGCCCTGCTTTGCGAACGGCACCAATTATCGCCTGATGGCTCAGGTGTGGAAATTTTTTATGTAAATATTCTACTTCTGAAGGATCTTTGGAATCTACCCTGATCCTGTCTTGTTTTTATCTTAGTTTTTTATTGTCTGACATTGTATTTGGTTTTTGTTAAGTAATACTATTATTTATTTTGCTTTTTGATTTTGGAAATTGAAAGTTTGTGGCAGATAATATAAGCGGTTTCATTTCCTTTATTGAAATATTTTTAAAACATTGATCTATCAGATATTGTGCTTCTTGCAAAAACTTTTCTTTTTTATTTTTTACCATCATCATGTATTTTTAATTGCCTCGTTGTATACGCCATTGTTTCTTTTAATCTTTTTTTGCCAGGCAGCTTTTCTAACGGGATCGGCTATGACCGACCTGGCATAGGCAACGGCTTCTTTAAAAACGTTACGTTGGCTTCGTTGTTTTTTTGAAGGAATAATATTCTCCATTGCCGGGTATTTTGTGATCAGCATTTTTTTGCTATAGTGTTTAATGACATATTTTTTTCCAATTGCGCCGCGGATGGATCTGAAGATGGGATTGAACCTAATGTTTTGCATGTGATTGAATTTTGTACAAGGTGGAAATAATTTCAATGCGGGAAGGAAAAGTGGCACATATTGGCACATATTGGCACATGGGGAAGATGAAAAGTTGGTTTGGGATAGGGCTTTAGGGGGAAGGAGGTAGGGAGGAGGTACGAAGGATGTGGCGAGTTGTGAGTTGTGAGTTTTGAGTTATGAGTTATCGTTCTGAAGGTAAATCTATTTTTTTATCGGCGGGCTTGTCGAAGTGTTTGGGGTTTGGCGTTTGGTGTTTAAAACACGAATTATGAGCACGAATTGCACGAATTAAGAAATGGTGTTGATGGCATGTGCCAAAATGTGCCAATATGTGCCAGATATTTTGAATGGGTTTGGTTGTGCGGTAATCTTGTGGTTCAAAGAAAGCAACCGTACGGTAATGCATAAGTGCTTTCTATTTAATCACAACTAAAATCCATTTTTTATGGCCAGACAAAAAGGCATCGTAAAAATAGAGGGAACCATGGACGATATCACGTTCTTTAAGACGCAGGATGGGTTCATGGTAAAACAAAAATCGGAGGTATCGAAAGAGCGGATCATGACAGATGAGGCTTTTGAAAGAACCAGGGAAAACATGAGTGAATTTGCGAGGGCGGGCAAAGGCGCTAAACTGCTGAGGAGTTCTGTTGAGGATATCCTGGTTGATTGTAAAGACAACAGGGTGACGAGCAGGCTGTGCCAACGGATGATGCAGGTGATAAAATCTGACCCGAGCAGTGCAAGGGGGCAGCGTATTATTGGCAATGGTTCATTTGCGTTGTTAAAAGCATTTGATTTTAATATCGATGCAGCTTTAACACAGACCATCAAAGCACCCATCGTGAATGCCATTGATCTATAAAAATTAAACCTTATACAATTATGCGTTTATTCCAGCTAATACTATGTTCAATAATCTACGCTCAATATTCAATGTTCAAGAGATAGATTCCGATGAGTATTGAATATTGAGCGTTGAAGATTGAAGATTTTTTTTGAAAAGTGCTATCGCAATATATGCTCTTCGTTAGAGCGCTTTGCGTCGTAAAATCAGGTCAATAATTTTAGCACTGGACCTTCCAATTTTATAAGTGGCAGGAATTTCATTCGTAGTTTCGTCTTCTTCGAACAGGTAATGGATATGATTTTTGCATGCAGCTTTCACCTTTTCAAATATTTCTGCAGTTTCCAATACCGGGTTAATATCTGTTCCGTCATAAACGATCTCATCTATTTCATATTCGTATTTTAGATCTGTATTTTTCAGCATGCCAGCTTTTTTATAAGCGATACCGCTTATTCTCCAATCTCCCATATGCCCGAAACTCAACCCTTCTCTCCTGTTTGTATCAGGGAAACTTTCTGTGATGGGGAATAAGAATGAAAATTTTTTCTGCATAATGTGTACATGACAACAGCCGTGCCAAATGTCAGCGTAATTTGAAAATTTGAAGATTTGGAGATTTGAAAATGAGAAGCGCTTTTTACTTTTTAACGTGTCAATTACATTGTTTCTCATCATCGCATCTTCAAATCTTCAAATTACCTTTGTTTATAATCATTTCAGATTTAACTGTGATAAAACTTCAAAGATATTATCCCTTTATTTTCTTCATCCTGTGCAATGCATTTTGCAACAACGATCACCCCGAAAAAAAACAAGTTCATTTTATCATAATAGATATTCAGCCATTTGAAAGAATTGCTAAATCGGACATTGCTTATGTGGCAAATGAGTTAGGTAGCATTTACTCCCATCTTGAGATCAGGCAAACGATCAATTTTACCGGCAGCCGCTTTTTATCCTGCAAGGAACAGGTACAGGGCTGATTCGCTTATTGATTTTTTAAATAGAAGAACCATCGAGGGGCACATTACAATTGGTTTAACTGAGAAAGACTTAAGCGTCACAAAAGATGCTGTGAAGGATTGGGGAATTATGGGTTTGGGCAATTGCCCTGGAAAAGCATGTATCGCATCCAGTTTTCGGCTTTCAAAAAATGAAAAGCAAATACAATTATTTAAAGTGGCTATTCACGAACTGGGTCATACACGGGCCTGGCACATTGTTCAGTAAAAACCTGTTTTATGCGTGACGCTGAAGGGAAAAATACAACAGATGAAGAGAAGGGATTTTGTCCAAAATGTAAGCAGTTGTTAATAGAGAAAGGATGGAAATTTAATTAGCCAATTTGATGATTTGATAATTTGATGATTTGGTAATTATGGATTGGTATTCTTTGTCGACTACCCCATTATCAAATCATCAAATTGATTAATTATCAAATTAAATTAGTTATCCACGGGGCTGCACAAGTTGTGTTTTGTGTTTATAATAAAATTTCGTTATTTTATTTAAAACCATCAAAGGGACATAACCTTCGATGCAATACTAACCTCAAACTGCTTACCATGGAAATTTTAGGCCACATCAGTTTCAAGGAAATCCTTTACTGCAACGTCAGAACCAACCAGGATTGGTTTAACCAACTACCACCCAATAAATGGATTGCTTTTACGATCGCCAATGATGAAGACAATGAACTTATTGCTGATGTAGCAGCTAAATGCCTGGATAAAGCTGTATCCTGCATCTGCTGTGCAGGCTTGCTTCAATCTGAAACAGTAGATTCTTTTGGTAAAGAAATGATCAGGAGGAATGTGCAGGAGGAGAAACTTGTTACGAGGTCATCAGACAACGATATCGCTCCAATGATAACATCTCATACAAATTTTTCTGAAGGATTTTGGTTTGCAACCAATATCGCCAATGCAGCTGATGGTGACCAGGGCCTGGATATTGACAAGGTCATTTGCATTGATATGACAAAGCATGCCGTGAAAAGACATTTAAGAGAACTCATTGGTGCATTCAACAGTGGGGAGCTGCCTTCTGATAGTGAGTTTGAAGAAGCGGTGTATGATGTTGAAAGAGTTATGAATTCAGAATTCTGAGTTATGAATTCTGAGTTATGAGTGAGGAGGTCTGGTTCGGAATTTTTATTGGGAATAATATTTCATCTCATCGACTAAAAATAATAACAGCCCCGCAATCAGTGGGGCTGTTATTATTTAAGCATGTTTACCATTTATTACTTAACAACCAGCTGCTGTGTTGTTTTTTTACCATCTTCACCTATGATGATCACCTGGTAAGTGCCGGCTGCTATTTCTGCATTGAGTGTAATTGATCCTATTGTATTTATACTGTTTACCTGTATCGTTTTGCTTAATACCGGCTGCCCGAGTTTGTTGAAAAGCTGAACCTGGTAATTACCCGGCAACTGGTTAACGAATGAAACAAAAAGTGTTTTATTAACTACCGGGTTCGGATAAACGTTAATAGCCGGTATGTTTTTTTCGGGTTCACTTGTATGGTTAACCTGTGTACGTGCAAAGTTTACAGGGTTAATTGGCGTCCTGTTAAATACCAGGTAAAAACGATCTGCTGCATAAGACGCTTCTTCCGGTGTAATGCTGAAATCAATGAAAGTACTGTCGGTCAAACTTACGGGTGTCATGGTATGTAAGAAATTATCAACCAGGAATGCCGATAAATGAGGGAACGAAAGCCCTTGCGGTGCAAATCCAAGGCGATAGTTATCGTATACCACTCCGCCTATGGAATAAAATATGGTATCATGCCTGTTAACAGGTTTTCTTGCTTCTACTGCAAGCAGTTGCTGATTGCTTACTATCCCGATATTCTCTGACGAGTTCTGGATCTTCAAGGCATCTTTCTTTTCAAAACTGTTTGAGTAGTTATTATCAAATGCAACGATATTGCCATCCACGGGCCCAAGGTCAAATGTTGAAACCTTATACAAATTCAATTTCAATAAATGCAGGTTTGGCGGAGCTGTCTTTACTACCAATGAACTACCTGATACCTTCGCTGCTTCTGAGAATGTTACATTGCCCCCGGCAGTTCCATGAACAAAAAATGCCAATCCTGATTGTATTGTCGTCATTGGTGTACCTGATGGATAGGTAGTGCTACCCGGTGTCGGTAAATAGCCGGTAACACCTGATATTGTCTGATAGCCTCCAAGCCCCTTGCTACCCGGCAGTTTTGGATCCCATACATAAAATACATTATCAACGCCTGCTGCCCTGCCGACCTGTGTAAAATCTATCGCTGACGGATAGGGGTTTCCAATTGTTTCGAATTTGCCGGCCAGGACGGTTGTTGTTGGTGGTGCATTGGCGCCTGTTGTATATGGGGTTCCTGATGCACGCAATACAGTAGGAACAGCTGCTGCGCCAAATGTTTGAACGGACCTGTCACCACGTACAAATATGAAATATCCTTTTTTCTGTGGCGCCATTGCCGTAGCATTGGTTAATGCAACACCATTATCGACACCCACCCAGGTACCTGTTGCAGGAACATAGGTTTTCAGAGATGGCCCGCCAGCAGTTCCTGAAACAGGTGTATAAAAATCATAACCCCTTGCAACTGCGCCTGCCACTTCACTGGAGATGGTGGTACCATAGCCTGGTTTTGCATTGGCGAGGGAAGCATTGTTTTCCATCCAGGAAACTTTCAGGTTGGTATTGCTCTTGATGGGGAACGCTAAAAGCTGCCATGTCTTATTATGGTTGATGCCGGTTGGTATATAACGTTCTATTGTTACTGTTCCTGTAAACGTTTTACCGGTAACGTTACCCAGCCATGCTGTTTCTGTAGCTGTTGATTTAAATGTAAGATTGCTATTTGTGGTCAATGAAGCACCGGATGATCCAAAAGTAACAGAGCGGTAAATATCCAGTAAACCTCCCAATGTCAATCCACCTGAATTATTTATAACAAGGTTCTTCAGTGCGTTGGAGGTGAACAGGTTTGCTGGAATGGTGGTAGCCACGGTACTATCAGTTTCAAGTGTACCATTGATGCCGTCGATGGTTCCTCCCGTTGTGCTCATTGTATTATAAACCTGTAGTGTTCCGCCACTAAGCGTAAGTACAGGTGTATTTGCAGGCACGGGTGCCGAAAGTGCCAGTGAGCGTATCGCCTGCGTGGTAACAATCGTAGGCATGAAGGCGTATCCACCCGTTACAAATACATCTGTGCCCCTGTCGGGAACTACATTTGCCTCCCAGTTTGCAGGAACCAACCAGTCGATACTCACTTTTCCTACCCATGACCCGTATTTACCTTCTACCCATTCATCTGCACCCACATCCGGCGTGTAGCCATTACGGGTAGTCAGGTCATAGTCGTCAGTAAACCCAGTTATTGCACCGCCTTTATTCTTCCAGTTCGCAATATTGTTTGCATTGGTTGTATCGATATGCATATCGGTAGCGCTTTTAAATATGGCCGGGGTTGCAGGTACAAATGAGTTTGTATTTTTCAGGAAAGCGCCCTGTATTGCTGCAAGCGTGCCCAGGTTGCCTGAAAGATATCCCGGGTTTGCACCTGTAGTATAATAACCATTAAAATTGATCGTATCAAATACAGCATTTGTTGCTGTACACTGAATGGAATAACGCTGACCCGCAACTGTTTGTGTATTCTGGAATATGTTGTTCTTCAAACTGATACTTGAAGCGGTCGTTACTCCCGAAGTAACCAATAAGGCTGATGGAAAGTTAGTACCAGTTTCCGGGTTGGTATTCAGGTTAACCGTATTGTAGTAAATCTTATAACCTCCGCCAAAGTCTACTGCGATCCCATAACCATTATCATCAACTGTACGGCCATTAAACCCTTCGGCGGCGATATCGAAAATAAAATTATTTACTACTGTAATATTGGATGCCGTGGTAGTTGCACCAAGATAGATACCCATGGCACCAAAAACAGAAGTATGTTTTATATCGCTGATCTTATTTAAATTAATTGTTCCGGTATTTATATTTCCAGCAACAAGAATTCCACTCATATTGGAAACGGTAAGCCCCCCATCATTTACGCCTGCTATATTATTATTGCTTACAGTGAAATTTTGTGCATTAATGATCGCCATGCCCCTGAAGCCCATTTTCTCTGCTACAACTGCGGAGCCGATATCATTTTTAGTGATGAGCCAATTCTGATCCAGTGAAGCTGCATTTCCGCGTTGATAAATTCCATTCTGTGCTTTATAGAGCAAATTATTCTGGATCGTATTGTTGTTGTTTGGAAATTCCGCATCATTTCCGGCGGTTATATAACTACCAGTGATGATACAGGTAATGGTTCCGGATGCAGATCCTCCAAATACTTTACAATTCTTAATCGTATTGTTGGTTGCCCCATCAGATGCGCTTGAACTAATAATTGATAACACGGCATTCGAAGATGCAGCAGTATTGGTTATGCTCAGGTCACGTGTGGTACCGCCAACAGTATTTGACCCGTCGAAAATTATATAATCAGCGCCTTTTAATCCTATAAGATAAGTAGCGGATGATCCCGAGATCAATGGCGTTTTGCTCACAGCCGGTTTGATCGTAAGTGTATTGGTGCTGCTTGCTGCCGCATTGTTGTTAATGGTGATTGGGAATGTTTCACCGGGGTACGTATTATCGATCAGCGAAAAAATGATCGGCCCACCGATACATCCTGCATTATAAGCTGCAACAGCTGCTGTAAGCGTGGTAAAGTTACCTCCTACCCCAACGGTATATGTTCCGCTCATGGCCCCTACCAGGCTAATTGATACAGGGGCCGTACCAGAACAACCTGTGGAAGTATTCGTTACCGTTACCGTATAGTTGGTTGTTGAACTTACATTGGTAGCAACAGGGTTTGCTATGCTTGTGCTGCTCAGGAATGTTCCCGGGCTCCATAAATAAGAATATGTATTGGATGCAGGAGTAAATGACCATGCTTCATTGGTAACATTCCAGACCAAGTTATTACGGCCGGGCGGTGTTGTAGCCAGTGTTCCGGTGCTGTTTTCAATACCCATTGTTTTCGGCCACAGGTCACCGTTATCATCTACCGTACCAGCCGCAATTTCAATATGGCTATTACTTTCATAGAGCCTTATCTGCCCGGTAACATTCTGGCCGGTACCTCCCAGGAAGCGAAGGTTGATATAGTCGATCACCAGGATCCTGTTGGGTGTAACTCCATTTACAAAGTAGCGTACACTTGAACCCGGATTCGATGAAGGATCCACAATAAGATCGGCCCATGCCAGGGCAATGATATTATTCGGATCCGTTGCATTGGGAAGTGTTTGTGGCGTCCATTGAACTGCTGTGCCTGTTTGTAACTGGACATAACCTTCTGTTGCAACAACAAAACTGGCTATTGGTGACCCATAATAATTAAAGGCAAATGGCATGGCGATAGAACCAGAAATATTATCCAGCTGGTATGTGTTCCAGAGAACAGTAGAACCTGCAGATGGCGTAAGGCTTGTATAAGCAATACTTGCAAGTGTATAATTTGAAACAGGTACCGTTGCCTGTAATTGAGAACTATTTGGTGAACTGCACACGACTGCAGGCGTTGCGGTTGCTGTAACAACAGGGCCTGTATTTATGGTTATATTTTTAGTTGCAGTTGCAGTACATCCGCTGGTAAATGTATAGGTAACAACATAATTTCCGGGAGTGCTTGTTGCAGGTGTTATCAATCCTGTGGAAGTATTGATGGTTAATCCACCTGGCGAAGCGCTAAAAGTTCCACCCGGTGTACCCGTAATCGTGCATGATGCAGGAGATGCACTGGTACAATAGGAAGAAGCACTGTAAGAAATGGAAGCAGTTGGCAAACCTCCCATAGTGAGAACAATAGAAGAAGGCGTTCCATTTCCACACAAATTTCCAGGTGTTACTGTAAGCGTACCGCCTGTTGCTGTTATATCAAAATCAAGTGTATTGAGTGGCAGGGTTGTCGTTCCTGACAAAGTTGTGTTTGCACCTGTATACGTCCATGTATAAAAAATAGCGCCGGGCACGCCGGCTATTGAATAATCCACACTTGTTCCGGGGCATACATTTGTTGGCCCGCTGATCGCCCCGGCAGCTGAGGCTGCCACAGAACATATTGGCGACCAGGTATAAGTAAGCCCGCTATTTGGAAATACAGAATTAGTCAGTGAACAAGTAGCTGTATTCACTGCAGCGGCTGTAGTTGCCGACCAGTTGGTAGTGGTAGTCCGGGCATTAAAATCTGCACTGCTTGCACCTCTCAAACCCACCTGCGCATTTTGTGCAACTGTATTGGTTGCTTTGCAAACACCATATACCGTTTGTAAGGTTTGATAAGTTGGATTGCCGCCGCCTTCATTCAATACGAGCTGAAAACTAAAGTCGTCTCCTGTACCAGCGCCGGAATACCTTGTCATCCTTGTCCATTGAATTACAAACTGGCGGTAAGGCGCTACGCCACGGATAAATGCGTATATGCTTGTACGTGGGGTAAGTGTAACGGCAGTTCCTGTTGCAGTAGCAGGACCGCTCATTGTAAAGGTTGCAGCTGCAATATTGATCGTATTGATAACAGTACCATCTGTGATGCCCGTGCCTTCAAGCCTTGTTCCAACCCTCAGGTTACTGAAATCCGAAACATTGGTCACTGTTTTTGAACCATTGGTTGTATTTGCAGTTATAGTTGTCCAGGTTTGATCCTGCAGATCACTGTTAAATCCGCAAAAACCATTGTTGTTGGCGGTGCCATTCAGGTAAACGCCCGTATGGTCTGATATAGATACCCATGAACCGCCACCCACTGTGCCGGTCATTGTAATGGTACCTGTTGTACTGAATGCCGCCCAGCCATCTGAGTCAACGCCGATGGCACTTGTTCCGCCAGTATATAAAACACCATTATAGGTAAAATTAAACGGGAACTTATAACCGGTGTAAGTGTTATCATCCCAAATAGTGGGAAAGATATTTGCCGGAACTGTTGATGTTGTGGAAGTATCAGATTTATAGGCCTGATCCGATTTGCTGAATACGTAATAGGTGGAAACCTGCGCCCTGGTCGTAGCAGAAAATAACAGGCATGCAAGAACCAGTGAACAGCAAAACTTTTTTGCAAAGTTGTTTGAGACGGATCTTCCAGGAAATAAATTTTCGCTTTTAAATACGATATTGATCATAGTATGAACTTCTGTTAAGAATTGTTGGATACAAAAAAATAAATGGTCAATTGTTTTCTTGTCCTTGTGTGATGATCTTCCAGCCTGTCTCAAATCAGATCATACGAACACCGGCACAGAGCGGTTAAAAAACAAACCTTTAACTGGAGTTTTTGAAGTAAGCGATGGGTAGATTCAAAAATATTGGATAATGATGCCTAAAAACTGCATTTTTTTTACAGAAGGCCATCTGTAAATATAGAATTAATTTTGGATACGGGTTTTGAAAAGTTTCACACAGGGAATTGACTGTTGATTCAACCTGATTCAAATGATTGAATGACTGTGGTCAAAGACAATAAGAAGATACAGAAAATCAACCTGATGTTGTCTGAACTATGATTAAATTGTCTGAACCATGATTCGCATGATTAAATGATTACCATGATTTAGAAAACCATAGTCTATCAGAAAATCAAACGAATCACAGTTCAGACAAAAAAAGGCGCCTGTCGGCGCCTTTTTAATTTATTAAGTACAATGTTAACTATTGTATCTTCACCTGGTTAACTATTGTATCATTACCTATTTTATTATGGCTTTTTTACCCGGGACTGTAATTTTCAACTGGTAGTTCCCTGCAGCGATCCATTTGCCCAGCTGTATGGATTCGACCAGGTTGTTTCCATTTATGATGATGCTGTTATTGTAAACAGTTTGACCAAGTATATCTATCAGTTCTAATTGATATATACCTTTTTCCTGGTTAATGAATTCCACATTCATGATCTTATCCACGACAGGGTTTGGATAGATCGTTATAGAAGCATCCCCTTTTATAGCAGCAACCTTAACGATGGCGCTGTACTGAACCTGGCCACTGCGGCTGATGGCTTTAATACGGTAAAAATTATCAGCACTCAACGGATGCTCATCATTGTAAAGATAGTCTGCAGCTCCGCCATTGTTTAATTTGGGAAGTGTGGTATGAAGTTTATTAAAGTTCCGTCCATCCCCGCTCCTTTCAAGTTCAAACTGATCAATATTGATCTCATTCTCAACTTTCCAATCTACAGCTATCTTAGTGTCGTTTATACGGTTTGCAGCAATATGCGTGATGGTAACAGGAACGATCACCAGCTGTTTGAATACAAGGTAAAAACGATCCACTGCCGAAGAAGCTGCATCACTTGTTATGTCGAAATCAATGATCGTACTATCCTGTAAACTTACAGGTGTTTGTGTATTTAAGAAACGATCAACAAGGAATGCCTGCTGGTTAACTGCATTCATATTAGCCGGGCCAAACCTGAATTGATAAGGCTCATGACGAAGATTGGCCAGGTTATAAAATATTGTATCTGTGTTGACGATGAGTCCCCTTGCTTCTACTGCCAGTATTTTATCATTGCTATGTATTCCGAAATTTTCACCTGTATTCATTAATTTAAGTGCATCCTGTGATTCAAAACCATTGGAGAATGCCGGGTCAAATGCAACAACATTACCATCAACCGGGCCGAGCCCGATCGAAGACATCTTGTAAAGGTTCACCCTCAAAAGTTGTGGTTGGCCAACAGATGTTGATACAGAGGTTGATCTTAAAACCAACTGGCTGCCTATTAGTTTTGCTGCTTCAGTAAATGACACGTTGCCACCTGCTGTACCATGTACATAAAATGCCTGGCCCGATTGTATTTTCGTAACAGGCGTACCTGAAGGATAATTTACACTTCCCGGTGTAGGGAGGTATCCTGTTACACCACTTATTGTCTGGTAACCTCCCAAAGTATTGCTGCCCGGAAGTAATGGATCCCAAACATAGAATACATTATCAACGCCTGCGGCACGTGTTACCGCTGTAAAGTCGATCGCAGATGCATAAGGATTTCCAATGGTTGCAAATTTACCTGGCAAAACGCTGGTGACCGGCGGTAGTTCCCCCGCAGTTGCAGTAAACAACCTTCCATATGTGCGTAAGGTGGTAGGTGTGGCTGCTGCTACTGAAGTTTGCACCGACCTGTCGCCCCTTACCAATAACATATAACCTTTTTGATTTGCTATTTGCAAAGCAGCTGTATTTGTGACGCCATCATCTATACCAATAAAAGTAGCGGTTGCAGGATCATATGTTTTTATTGACGGCCCCGGTGCAGTAAAGAAATCATATCCACGGCCCACAGCCCCCGGTTTCTCGCTGGAAATGGTGGTGCCATAATTTGCAATACCAACAACCGTTGGATTTTGTGGGAAAG
>JADMIO012736445.1_pt1 | contig 30997 bp, 22 predicted proteins | sample 8958161 | NCBI WGS metagenome assembly JADMIO01 (sample SAMN16585339, study PRJNA669376) | soil metagenome | isolation source: Crop rotation soil | place: USA: Cullars Rotation, Alabama | collected 2011 | reverse complement strand
ACCACGGCCGGATCGATCGCCGGCGTTGCAGCGGCGTCGGCGACCAGCTCCGCGCGCCGCGCTGCGATCGCGCGACGCGCCGCCTCGACGAGCGCCCATCGCGGAGCTTCGCCATGCGCCGCTGCCTGATCCGCGAGCACGTGCACCGCCGGTAGCTTTGCGAAGCGCGCATCGGACACGCGGCGACGCTAGCACGGGCAGATCGCGGCGCGATTCGCGGCGGCGCCGGGAGATCACGCTACGATTCGCGCATGTGGTTCTGCCCGCGGTGCGGACACGACGCCAGCGCCGCCGGGACCTGCCCCCGCGATGGCGAGGTGCTCGCCCGCGTGTCGCAGCACGACCTGATCGGCCGCGAGCTCGGCGAATACAAGGTCCTCGCATCGCTCGGCGGTGGCTCGTTCGGCAGCGTGTATCGCGCCGTCCATCTTCGGAGCGGCATGCTCGCCGCGATCAAGCTGCTCCATCGCCCGATCGAGGACGCCGAGAGCAAGCGCGTCCTGATCGAGGCGCGCGCCGCCGCGATGCTCGATCACCCGAACGTGGTCAAGGTCTACGACCTGGCGGTGTCGAGCGATCGCCGGCCGTACATCGTGATGCAGCTGCTCGACGGCAAACCGCTCTCGCAGCTGCTCGCGACGCGAATGGAAGTCCCGACCGCGATCGCGATCATCAACGACGTGCTGGCCGCGCTCGCCATCGCGCACCCGCGCGGCGTGATCCACCGCGATCTCAAGCCCGACAACATCTTCGTGACGAAAGGCCGGGCGATGATCGTCGACTTCGGCCTCGCGAAGCTGATCGCCGACCCGCAGTCGCCGAGCCTGACCGCGACCGGGGAGGCGCTCGGTACGCCGCACTACATGGCACCCGAGCAGGTGCGCGGCGAGCTCGCGGATGGCCGCGCCGATCTCTACGCCGTCGGCTGCGTGCTGTTCGAGATGCTCGCCGGCCGGCCACCGTTCGAAGGCTCGGCGACGTTCGCGATCTTCGACGCGCACCTTCACCAGCCACCGCCGTCGATCATGGCGCTCCGTCCCGACGTACCCGCGGCGGTCGCCGCGGCGATCGCGCACGCGCTCGCCAAGGATCCGGGCGCGCGCGTCGCGAGCGCCGGCACGATGCAACGCGAATTGACCACGGCACGGGTGACGAAGCGCCGGTGGCCGCTGGTCCTCGCGGTGAGCCTCGTGCTCGTCGCCGTGATCGCTGTCGGAGCCGTCGTCGCAGTGCTCGATTCCGCGAGTGGCGGGGGCTCGGGTTCGAGTGGGCCGGCGCTGGTGAAGAAATCGAAGCTCCAGATCCCGCCGCTCCTTCCCGACGAGCCGGCGCTGGATCCGAACATGGAGAGCACGATCGAGATGATCGCGCGCAACATCGAGCAGGGTCACTACAAGCGGTCCGACGTGGTCGCGTTGCGATGCAGCATGGACGAGCTCTACGCACGCCCTCCGATCGGCCTGCCGGCGAAGATGCGCGCGTATGCCCGACGCGTCGTGAAGCTGCTGCAGGATGCGCATCCCGACATCGATCCCGCGGTCGACTGCAAGACCGCTCCGGTGAAGGCGCCACCCGCGACTGCGCGCCGCATCGCCGCACCCGAACCGCAGGTCGACGAGCTACCGCTCGACGAGAACATCGAGCTCGCGATCGCGACGCTACACGAGCAGCTCGATCTCGGTCGGTTGTCGTGGCAGGCGGCGCAGGCGATGCACTGCGACTTCGACCGGCAGGATCGCGATGCGATCGCCGCCCAGGGCAGCGTCCCTCGCCTGACCCGCAGCATGCACCGTCGCCTCGGGATTCTCATCGAGGCCTACCACCCTGGAGTCACCACAGCCCGCTGCCGGTGAACGGGCTATGCTCGGGGCGTGGACGTCCAGGCGGTCTCCGCGCTCCTCGCAGCACTGCTGATCCTCGCGATCGGCGTCTCGGTGCTGTTCCGGTCGCGGAAGGACAAGATGTTCACCGCGTTCGCCGCGTTCACCTTCACCGTGAGCGCGTGGCACCTCTGCACGTTCATCACCGTGTCGGCGCAGAGCCCGGTGATGCGCTGGCTCGCGCTGTGGGCGGCCGCGACGATCCCACCGACCGCGATCCGGTTCTTCCGCGCGTTCCTCGCGCAGCCGTCGATCGGTGGCCCCAAGCGCGGCCCGCGCGTCACGCTCGCGTGGACGCTCGCCGCCTACGGTTGCCTCGTGTATTCGGCGATCGTCATCCCGATCCACGAGACGCGGTGGTTCCTCGTGCCGTTCGGCGTCTACGTGTTCGGCGGGCTGTATCGCGCCGTCTACGACCTCTACATGCAGTACCGCGCGACCACGAAGAAGGTGGAGCGCAAGCGGATCGGATACCTCGCGCTCGGCGGCTTCGTCGCGACGACGCTGACGCTCACCGACGTGCTGCCGACGACGCTGTTCGATATCGAGTGGCCGGCGATCGGCAACATCCTCTCGATCATCTATCTCTACTTCCTGTCGCAGACGCTGTTCCGCTACCGGCTGATCGATATCAACGAGCTGCTCGGCAAGATGGCCGTGCTCGGCACGCTCGTCGTGCTGCTGTGGGCGGTATACGGCTTCTTGCTCTACTGGATCGGCGGCGGTCAGAAGGGCCTCTACCTCCTCAACGCGCTGGTCGCGTCGTTCGTGATCCTGATCTTGTTCGAGCCGGTGCGTAGCTGGCTCGAGAAGACGGTGAATCGCTGGCTGCTGCGGCAGCGCACCGAGCTACGCGGCCGGCTCGAAGCCGTCCGCCGCGAGTTACCGGGCGTGGTCGACGTGCCCGACATGGTCGGCCGCATCACCAAGGCGTTCGATGAATCGCGCCGCGTGACCGACGCGTCGGTGTACCTGCTCGATCCCGACGGCGCCGGCTTCGATCGCGCCGGCTACATCGGTGGCGCGCCACCGGAGCGACTCGACGCGAATGCCGAGCGCCCCCTGCTCGATCGCGTGCGCGGCGGCGTGCTCGACAAGGAAGCCCTCCACCGCGAGGTCCTCGAGGCCGCACAGGCCACCGACGCCGAGACCCGGCGCCCCGCGCTGGTGGCGCTCGAGAGCCGCGTCGACGAGCTGCACGCCGGCATCATCTTTCCGCTGTTCGGCTCGGCCGAGACCGAGCAGGGCCCGTGGCTGCTCGGCCTGATGTGTATCCGCGACGATCGCACCGAGAATGCGTTCGACGCCGACGACCTCGACACCTTTCGCCAGCTCGCGATCGGCGCCGCGCGCGTGATCGAATCGAGCCAGGCCTACGAGCGCGTGAAGGAGCGCGATCGCCTGGCGGCGCTCGGCGAGATGGCGGCCGGTCTCGCGCACGAGATCCGAAATCCTCTCGGTGCGATCAAGGGCGCCGCGCAGCTGCTGATCACCGCCGACAACAAACCGGCCACCCCGAAGGCCGCCGCGTCGAACGAGACCGCCGAGCTACTCGAGATCATCGTCGAGGAAGCGAACCGGTTGAACAACGTCGTGACGCGGTTCCTCGATTACGCGCGATCCGAACGGCCTGGACGCGAAGGCGCCGCCGCGGTCGATCTCAACATCATCCTCAAGAAGACCGAGCAGCTCTTACGCCAGGACCTCGCGAAGGCACCGCGGCCGATCGAGCTCCGGCTCCGGCTCGACGAGATGCTGCCGCAGATCGCCGGCGATCCCGAATCGCTGCTCCAGGTCTTCCTGAACCTCGGCCAGAACGCCCTGCAGGCGATGCCCGACGGTGGCACGCTCGAGGTCCTGACGACGCGCCGCCGCCGCTCGCGCCTCGGCTACGGCCAGTTCGCCGAGGTCCGGTTCCGCGACACCGGCGTCGGCATTCCGCGCGACAAGCTGAAGAAGCTGTTCATCCCGTTCTACACGACGAAGACCAAGGGCACCGGCCTCGGCCTCGCGATCAGCCACCGCATCATCAACCAGCACGGCGGCACGATCGAGGTGCGCTCGACGCTCGGCCAGGGCTCGGTGTTCAGCGTGTTCTTGCCCGCCGCCGAGCAGGTCCCGGCCGCCAAGGTGGTCGACATCACCGAGACCGGTCGGCTTGGCTCGTACGCCACGATGAGCGAGGCGGAGCCCGGCGCGGTCTCCGCCGGCACCAAGATCGAAACGATTCCGACCACCGAAGGTGGCGACGGTGAAGGTGTAGGCGAGGAGCATGGACCCGCTGCGATGCCGGAACCTGCAAAAGGTGTAGGCTGACCGCGATGCATACGGCGAAGATCCTCGTCGCCGACGACGAGCAGAACCTGCGTCGCGTGCTCGCGGCGATGCTCAAGCGCGACGGCCACGATGTCGTGCAAGCGGCGAATGGCTCCGAAGCCATCGAGCAGCTGTCGGATGTCGACGTCGTGATCACCGATCTCAGGATGCCGGGCGCCGACGGCATGGACGTCCTGCGCTCGGCCGCCAAGAACCACCCGCACCTGCCCGTCATCATGATCACGGCGTACGGCTCGGTCGGTCAGGCCGTCGAGGCGATCAAGGCCGGCGCGTTCGATTACATCGAGAAGCCGTTCGAGCAGGATTCGATCCGCACGATCGTCGAGAAGGCGATCGGCCAGGCCGCGGCGAACCGGATGGCGCCGCGCGGCGTGCTCTATGCCGAATCGGAAGCCGAGCAGAAGGGCCGCTTCGGGCTGGTCGGAACCAGCGTCGAGATGCAGTCGATCTTCTCGGTGATCGAGCGCGTCGCGGACACCCCGTCGACCGTGCTGATCACCGGCGAGTCCGGCACGGGCAAGGAGCTGGTGGCGAAGGCGCTCCACGAGCAGTCGAGCCGCAAGACCGGCCCCTTCATCAAGATCAACTGCGCCGCGATCCCGAAGACGCTGATGGAGAGCGAGCTGTTCGGCTACGAGAAGGGCGCGTTCACGGGCGCGACCTCGAGCAAGCCGGGACGCTTCGAGCTCGCGAACGAAGGCACGCTGTTCCTCGACGAGATCGGCGAGATCCCCGTCGAGATGCAGGTCAAGCTGCTGCGCGCGATCCAGGAGAGCGAGTTCGAGCGCGTCGGCGGCCTCAAGACCATCAAGGTCGACGTCCGGTTGATCACCGCGACCAACCGCGACCTCGAGCAGGAGATCCAGCGCGGCAACTTCCGCGAGGACCTCTACTACCGCCTCAACGTCGTGCCGCTGCAGATTCCGCCGCTGCGCCGCCGCACCGGCGACGTGCCGATGCTGGTCACGCACATCATCAAGAAGTTCAACGAGCGCCTGAAGAAGAACGTCACCGGCATCTCCGACGAGAGCCTCGCCGCGCTCGAGAGCCACAACTGGCCCGGCAACATCCGCGAGCTCGAGAACGTGATCGAGCGGACGCTGCTGTTCTGCAAGAACGAGAAGATCGAGCGCGCCGATCTGCAGCTCTCCACCGGCCCGGAGCCGCCGCGCGCCCTCGAGGTCCCGGTGATGTCACGGACGACGTCGAGCGGGCCGATGGTGCCGATCGACGACGAGCCCGACGATGACGAGCTGGCGCAATCGGGATCGGGATCGCTCAAGGACATCGTCCGCGCCGAAACCAGCCGCGTCGAGCGCGAGCTGATCGTCAAGGCCCTCGAGGAGACCCACGGAAACGTGACCCAGGCCGCACGCCTCCTCAAGATCAGCCGCAAGAGCCTGCAGATGAAGATGAAGGAGCTCGGGCTGCGGGATCGCGAGGGGTAGCCACCGTGATAACGTGCGTCAGGTGATGAGGGCGACAGCCTTCTTTCTACTGTCGGCGAGCGTGGTCCACGCGAACCCGGCTTCCGAAGTCGCGTCCGCGGCCGATCCGGGCAACACCGCCGACCTCCACGTCACGGTCGACTACGCCTACGAGGCCGACAAGTCGACGATCGTCCGAGAGTCCATCGGCACCAACCCCGATCCGCTCGCGCCGATCCAGAAGACCAAGGACCTCACGTTCCATCAGTTCCGGCACGTGATCACGCCGCGCGCGACGATGGGCATCTATCACGACACGTTCGTGTCGGTCGCGCTGCCGATCGTGATCCAGCAGGCGCGCGAGCTCGAGCTCGTCAACGGCCTGGCGCGGACCGACTCGTCCACCGTGGTCGACGGCCTGCTGCCCGCGGAGGGCTTCGACGCCACCGATCCGGGGACCCCGCTGCCCGACAACTTGATGTTCAAGGGCCGGAAGCGGAGCGGTCTCTCGCAGGTCCACCTCGGGCTCGGCGTCGCACCGATGAGCCAGCTGCGCGACCCGACCAAGCCGACGTGGAAGCTCGGCGCCGACGTGATGCTCGCGGTCGGCAAGATCATGAAGTTCGATGCGCTCGATCCGGGGTCGGAGACCGGCGTCAGCAAGGGCGTCCACGAGCTGCGGCTGTGGACGAGCTTCGCGCGGCGCTTCCCGCACACCGAAGGTCACATGGAGCTGTTCTGGCAGGTGCCGCTCCGCGAGCGCAAAGGCTCGCTGTTCCGCGATCCGGGCTTCGGCGCCACGAACACCAAGCTCGGCCAGCAGGCCGGCATCAACTTCGGTCTCGAGGCGTACGCCATCGACGACAAGGCGAACAGGAACCGCATCAGCTTCGATCTCGGTGCGAGCGTCGTCGGTCACTTCGAAGGCCGCGACTACACCGAGATGTGGGAAGTGTTCGCGCTCGCCGGTGATAGCCGCGGCGCCGGCCCGCTGATCCTCGACGCCGATCCGACGGTCGCCGATGTCCAGCCGCTCTCGCATCCCGGCATCTCGAACTTCGAGAACTACCTCGAGACCAGCACGCGGTTCGCCCTGCGCGCCGCGCTCGGCAATCACGCGCAGTTCGCCGTCGTCGTCGATCTCAAATGGAAGACCGACCACGCGATCAGCTTCGCCGATGCCGGCGTCGACCTGCCGACGTGTGGCAACGGGCGATGCGAAGCCGACGCGAACGACCTCGTGAATCCGGGGACCCAGGAGGTCAACCCATTGCATGCGCCGCGCATCGATCTGGTCGGCCACCGCTACCTCTCGACCGACAACTTCGGAGTGGTCGTCGGCATCCAGGGACGCGTGCTCTGGTAAGAGACTAAGCGTCCGAAAGAACGTGGTTCCGCGACTTGAGCGGGTTTGGCAAGGCTCGTACGTTCGAGCCCCATGATTCTCGGAAAGTTCTTTGGTGCGATCAGGGCCCAGCTCAACAAGCTCGCCAACTACTTCTGGGAGGCCGACCCGATCGCCCAGATGCAGTACGAGTACGACCAAGCCGTCGAGCAGTTGAAAGAGGGCCGCGTCGGACTCGAGCAATACCGTGGGCTCGTCGAACGCGTGTCCCGGCAGGTGAAGGAAGGGGAAAAAGAAGTCCAGAAGCTGACCGCGCAGGCCAAGGCCTACCTCAAGGCCGGCGAGCGCGAGACCGCCGGTCAGATCGCGCTACAGCTCACGAAGGCGAAGGCGTCGCTCGACGAGAACAAGCAGCAGCTCGCGATGCACGAGGCCGCGTATCAGAACAACCTCAAGAAGATCCAGCACGCGAACAAGAAGCTGGTCGAGGTCAAAGACAAGATTCACAAGTACGACGCCGAGCTCAAGATGAGCGAGGCCGAGGCGGAAGTCGCGAAGCTCACGCAGAGCTTCAACATGGATGTCACGACGGACTTCGGGCAGCTCGAAGACGTCATCCAGCGAAAGATCGACACCAACCGCGGCAAGGCGCGCGTCGCCAGCGACCTCTCGACCGAAGGCATCGACAAGATCCAGGCCGAGGAGCGCATGGAGAAGTCGATGGCCGACGACGCGCTCAAGGATCTCGAGATCGAGCTCGGCATGCGCGCACCGGAGACGACCCCGGTGATCGCCACCGCCAAGGATCTCGGTCCCGCGACCGAGGAGACGGCGAAAAAAGAGCCGCAGAAGGTCACGGAGTAAGCGATGGCCAACGGAGCTGGAAAGCCAAAGCCTGCATTCTTCATCGCCGTCATCGTCGTCGTCGCGGGCCTGATCGCGCTCGCGGTGATGCGCTGCAAGGGCAAGGACGGCGGCGGCGGCACCGCCGGCGGCGGCACCGGTAGCGCGATCGTCGGTAGCGGTGGCAGCGGCGACAAGCCGAAGGTTCCGGCCGAGGCCGGCGATGGCAAGCCGGTCCCCGGCCTCACCGCCGAGAAGTACGACTACGAGCCGTCGACGACGCTCGCCCCCGTGCCGGGCACGGCCGGTTACACGCCGCTCGGCAAGCCGCGCGTCGTCAAGTTCGCCGTCAACGTGTGGGCCGGCTGGGCGCCGATCGTGTGGGCGAACCAGGGACACAAGGCGGGCAAGGTCTGGAAGGACGCCAAGGGCGGTGACTTCCAGGTCGAGCTCCAGCTCGCCGACGATCCGGTCCAGATGGGCAACCTCGTCGCGAACGGCACGCACATCGGCTGGGCGACCGTCGACATGCTGCCGCTCGTCATCGAGCGCTTGAAGAAGGACCCGCGGACGATGCCGCGCGTGTTCCAGCAGATCGACTGGTCGAACGGCGGCGATGGCATCGTCGCGCGCAACGAGGTCAAGGACCTCGCCGACCTGCGCGGCAAGACGGTGGTGCTCGCGCAGAACAGCCCGTCCCACTTCTTCCTGCTGATGATGCTGCAGAACGCCGGCATCAACCCGTCGGAAGTCTCGGACAAGTGCAACTCGCCGACCTGCGTGAAGCTGCGGTTCACCAAGGACGCGTTCCAGGCGGCGCAGGCCTTCAACCAGAACAAGGACATCGCGGCGTGCGTGTCGTGGGCGCCGGATATCTACACGCTCACCGAGGGCAAGGCCGGCTTCAAGCTGCTGGTCACGACGCAGACGGCGAACAAGCTGATCGCCGACGTGTGGTTCGCGCGCGCCGACTTCGCGCGCGATAATCCCGACATCGTCGACGGGCTCGTGCGCGGCATCCTCGACGCCGAGCAGGAGCTGACGAAGAGCGATCAGAACAAGGCGAAGGTCGGCGAGATGCTCGACAAGTTCTACAACCTGCCCGGCGGCACCGGGCAGAAGATGCTCGGCGACGCGCACTGGACGAACTACGCCGAGAACCGCGACTTCCTGCTCGAGAAGAACAACCCGACCAACTTCCAGCGCACCTACGAGGCGGCGCAATCGGTCTACATCTCGATCGGCACGCTGCCGCGCGACGGCAAGGTCGAGTTCGATCAGATCCTCGATTTCGGCGTGATCAAGAAGCTCAACGCCGAGCCCAAGTACGCCGACCAGAAGAACACGTACGAGTTCCGGTTCACGCCGAAGGCCGTGACGGACATCAAGGCCGAGAAGTCGATCCTCACCAAGACGGTCGTGATCAACTTCTTCCCGAACTCGTTCGACATCTGGAAGAAGGTCGCGGCGCAGTCGGGCGGCGGCGAGGTCTATTACGACGGCAAGGTCGAGTACACGATCGAGGAGATCGCGAAGCTCGCCGGTCAGTTCGGCGCCGCGCGGATCGTGATCTCGGGTCACACCGACACGTCGATGAAGGGCCAGGCCGATCCGCAGGACGTCAAGTCGCTGTCGGAGAAGCGCGCGGCCTCGGTCAAGGAAGGCCTGCTGAAGCGGTTCCCGAAGCTCGATCCGAACCAGATCACGGTGACCGGTGTCGGCTGGGACCGCCCGGCCGACGACAAGGACCCCGATAACCACCAGAAGAACCGTCGTGTCGAGGTCCGGGTGGTACCTGCGGAAGCGCAGCCCTGAGCTATGAGCCCGGACGAACCCGAAGATAAGCCGGCGGCCACACCGCCAGCATCGACGGGTGCGCCCGACGACTCGAAGACCGACGACGCGAAGGCCTCACTCGACCACGCGACGGCGACGTCGAAGGATGATGCCGGCGGCGCGACAGCGAAGGCCGACGACGCGAAGGCGAGGCCGGAATCCGACGGCGCCGACGAGGCGATCGCGAAGGCCGAAGCAAAGGCGAAAGCGAAAGCCGACGAGGCCGCCGAGGACGCTGCCAAGGCGAAGGCCAAGGCGGAGAAAGACGCGGCGAAGAAGGCCGAGAAAGAGCGCGAGGCGCGCGAGGACAAGCAGCGCGACGAGCGCGAGGCCAAGGAGCGCCAGGCGCGCGAGGAGCGCGAGGCGGCCGAAGAGCTCAAGCGGCCGCCGCGCGCGCCGCCCTGGTACCGCACGCTCCGCGCCGATCCGCCGGCGCCGGTGCGGCTCGCGCTCGCCCTCGGATTGATCACCGTGATCTTCGCCGTGTGGTGGTTCGTGACCCGCGGCTACGACGTGCAGATGGCGTTCAACGGCCGCACGAAGGTGCTCGACTTCAAGATCATCCCGTCGGTCGATCGCATCGTCGCGATCGGCAAGATTCCGAGCCCCGGCGAGGTGTTCTTCTCGATCGACACGCTGATCGATCGCGAGCTCTCGAAGCATGCGATCGCGACGCTGACGCGCGTGGCATTCGGCGTCGGCATGGCCGCGTTCTTCGGCGTGCTGCTCGGCGTGCTCGCCGCGGCGCATCGCGGCGTCAACTCGGCGCTGGCGCCGCTCGTGATCTTCCTGCGCTCGGTGCCGATGGGCGCGATGATCCCGCTGACGCTGATGCTGTTCGGCGATGGCGAGAGCCAGAAGACGCGGTTCATCTTCCTCGCGATCGTGCCGTTCGTGTTCAGCGATACGGTGAAGGCGGTGTCGATCGTTCCCGAACGCTACATCGAGACCGCGCAGACGCTCGGCGCGTCGCGCTTCCAGATCATCCGCAAGGTGCTGGTGCCGCTCGCGCTGCCCGACATCATCACGAGCCTGCGCTTCCAGTTCGGGCTCGCGCTCGGCTACATCATGCTCGCCGAGGAGATCAATACCGAGTACGGCCTCGGCAAGCTGATCAACGGCAGCCAGCGCCAGGGCATCTACGACCACGTCTACATGACGCTGTTCATCATCGCGGCGCTCGCATTCCTGATCGACTACATGCTGCGGACGATCCAGCGCGGCGTGTTCTCGTGGCGGAAGGATCTATGAGCGGCGATCCGAAGCCACCGGCGACGGGAACCGGCCCTGCAGGGGGCGGCGCGGTGACGCCCGCGACTCCGGCGACTCCGGCCACGCCGCCGAAGCCGCGCGACCTCGCGGCCGAAGCGGCGGCGCTCGCCATGTTCGAGGAAGAAGAGAAGGCGGTTGCGAACCCACCGGCTGCCAGGGCGCCGGAGCCCGAGGCTGCGAAGGCGAAGACCGAGCCCGCGAAGGCCGAGGCTCCTGTCGTCACCGGCGGCGAGAAGCCGCTGATGGCCGACCTCGGCAAGCCGCTGGTCAAGCCGCCGGTCGTCTCGTTCGACAAGGTCACGAAGAGCTACGGGTCGTTCACCGCGATCAAGGACGTCACGTTCTCGATCCCCGACTATCCAGGCCGCGGCGAGTTCGTCTCGATCCTCGGGCCGTCGGGCTGCGGCAAGTCGACGGTGATCCGCATGATCGCCGGGTTGTTGCCGCAGTTCCCGCAGACGTCGGGCACCGTGCTCGTCGACGGAAAACAGGTCCGCGGCCCGGGGCCCGACCGCGGGATGGTGTTTCAGGACTACACCTCGTTCGATAACCGCAGCGTGCTCGACAACGTCGCGTTCGGCCTGGAGTGCCGCGGGCTCGAGCGCGGGATCGAGAGCGCGGTGCGCAAGCAGACGGTGTCGACGTTCACGACCCTGTCGGCGCACGGCTTCTCGAAGGGCAGCCAGATCACGATCACGGGCTGCTCCGACGGCTCGTTCGACGGCAGGGTCGAGATCCTCGCGGCCAAGCCGAACCAGTTCACGGTCCAGCAGCAAGGGCCCGATGCGAAGTCGCACGGCGGGCGCGTCGTCGTGCCGTCGCTGTCGAAGGGCGAGCGCCGCGAGCGCGCCGAGTACTGGATCGAAAAGGTCGGCCTGTCGGTCAAGAAGGATTCCGACAAGTATCCGCATCAGCTGTCGGGCGGCATGCGCCAGCGCGTCGCGATCGCGCGCACGCTGATCCTCGAGCCGCGCATCATCCTGATGGACGAGCCGTTCGGCGCGCTCGACCCGCCGACGCGCACGCGCATGCAGGACAACCTGGTCGCGTTGTGGCGCGAGCAATCACCGACGATCTTCTTCATCACCCACTCGATCGAGGAAGCGGTGTTCCTGGGCGATCACATCCTGATCTTCTCGAACTCGCCGGGAACGGTGCTGAAGGAGATCCGCGTGCCGCCGCCCGACCGACCCTCGCTGATCATGCAACGCGAACAGAAGTTCATGGAGACGGTGCTCGGGATCCGCGAGATCATCGATCGCCTCGAATCGTCGAACCGAGCTGGGGATTGAATGGCCGAGCCGAAGAAAGCAGGAATGTTGCGCTACTTGAAGGAGGCCTTCCTCTTCAAGTGGAACCTGTTGCTCCTCGGAGGCGGCGCCGTCGGTGCCGTGCTGTCCGGTCACCCCGATGTCGCGCTGCCGCTGGTGGCTGCGGGTGAGGTGGTCTATCTCGCCGGCCTGACGACGCTGCCGCGATTCCAGGGTGCGATCGACGCGAAGGCCCGCGCGGAAGAGCGCGGTTCGCCCGTCGGTCCGCCGAAGGATCAGCCGGAAGGCTCCGCGCGCGATCGCATCCTCGAGGTGCTGAAGTCGCTGACCGAGGATCGACGCTCGCGCTTCTTGCGGCTGCGCGCGCGCTGCGTGGAGATGACGCGGATCGCGAACGCCGTGCGCGGCGAGACGCGCGATGCGAGCGGCGCCTCGACGGAGCTCCGCACGCCGGCGCTCGATCGACTGCTGTGGGTGTTCTTGCGGCTGCTGCTATCGGAGCAGGCGATCGCGCGGTTCCTGCAGGCCGCCGACGAGGCCGGCATCCAGAAGCAATCGGTCGACCTCAAGGCGCGCCGCAAGAAGCGCGCGGATTCGGTCGGCGAGGCGAACCAGGCCGACGACAAGATCATCCGCTCGCTCGACGACAGCATCGCCACGAACGAGCTGCGCCGCGAGAACATCGAGAAGGCAAAGACCAACGCGGAGTTCGTCGCGGCCGAGCTCGATCGCCTCGAGAACAAGATCCAGGCGGTCACGGAGATGGCCGTCAGCAATACCGACCCCGATGCGATGTCGTCGAAGATCGATGCAATCTCCGAGGGCATCACGCAGACCGAAGAAACCATCCGCGAGCTCCAGCAGATCACCGGCGTCGCGAGCGAAGATGTCACACCGTCGATCCTCGATACCGATCTGTCGCCGCAACGACTCGCGGTTGAAGGTAGAAAATGAGCGATATCGCCGCTGAAACGAAAACGCTGGCCGGCGCCGATGGCGTCACCAAGTCGTCGCAGCTGCCGGCGCACTTTCCGCCGTGGGCGGGCAAGCTCGCCGAGCTGTACTTCTCCGGGACGACGTCGATGTTCATCGTCCACGGCAACACGTTCGATGTCGTGCGCTCCGGGCCCGATCGCTGGATCGGGCTCGCCGATTTCCTCGCCGAGCAGCTGTTCGGCCGCTGGGACCTGGTCATCCACTACGACCTCGCGCGCGGCCTGCGGTGCGCCGCCGGCAGCAACGGCAAGCGACTGCAGGAGATGGTGCAGACCGCCGCGAAGTGGCTCGGCGACCTGCGCGCCCTGCCCCGCGATCCGACCAAGGGCCTCGCCGCGCTCGATCTGCTGATCCAGAAGAACGTGATGGCCGATCCGGACGATCGACTGCGCTGCGCGTTCATCATCGATCACGTCGGCTACGTCGCGCCGAACGGCGACAACCTCGATCTCAACGAGCAGACGCACCTCGTCACGCTGCTCAACTGGGCGTCGAGCCCGTACATCAAGCGCTTGAACCTGGCGTTCGTGATGATCGACCCGCGGCTGTCGAGCGTCGCCGACCGGCTCGCCTCCAATCCGCACGTCGCGTCGATCGAAGTCCCGCTGCCGGATGCCGCGGAGCGCACCGCGTTCCTCGAATCGCAGTTCAAGACCCACGGCAAAGATCCGGCGACGGTCTCCGACTACACCGCCGCGGAGCTCGGCAAGCTGACGGCCGGCATCGGCCTCACCGATCTGGAAGTGCTCGTGCGCTCCGCGATCGAGGGCAATCGCCGGCTCGACCGCGCGTACTTTCGCGAGCTCAAGAAGCGCCTGATCGAGCGCCAGGCGCAGGGCATGCTCGAGTTCGTCGAGCCGAAGTGGGGTCTCGACACGGTCGTCGGTCACGAGGCCGCGAAGAAGCGGCTGCTCGACGACGCCGAGCTGATCAAGCGCGGCGAGCTCGAGACCGTGCCGATGGGCTATCTGTTCTGCGGTCCGGTCGGCACCGGCAAGAGCTTCCTCGCGACCTGCGTCGCCGGCTCGATCGGCATTCCGGCCGTCGTGCTCAAGAACTTCCGCAGCAAGTACGTCGGCGAGTCCGAGGGCAACCTCGAGCGCGTCCTCAACGTGCTGCGCTCGATGGGTCCGGTCGTCGTGATCGTCGACGAGGCCGACGCGATGCTCGGCGATCGCGACCAGGGCGGCGACTCCGGCGTCGGCGCGCGCATCTTCGGCATGATCGCGTCGCAGATGGGCGACACCGCGTACCGCGGTCGGATCCTGTGGATGCTGCTCACGGCGCGTCCCGACCTGCTGCCGATCGACCTCAAGCGCCAGGGTCGCGCCGAGGTGCACATCCCGCTGTTCTATCCGGTGGAGGATTCCGAGCTGCGCACGATGATCTCGGTGCTGTCGAGGAAGTCCGGCACGTCGGTCGCCGACGGTGACATCCCGGCCGAGATCAAGAACAAGGGCAACCTGTCGGGCGCCGACATCGAGGGCATCGTCGGGCGCGCGTTCCGCGCCTCGCTGCTCGGCGGGTCGCGCGTGATCACGAAGCAGGCGCTCGAGGATGCGCTCGCCGGCTTCATGCCCTCGACGCAGACGCTCGAGCGCGAGGCGCAGGAGCTCGCGGCGATCATCGAATGCACCGACATCGAGTTCTTGCCTCCGAGCAAGAAGGAACGCATGGACAAGCTCGGCGGCCGCGAGAAGCTGCAAGAGCGACTGACCGCGATCAAGCAGATCCTGGAAGAGCGATAGACAAGGAGAGACGTCATGGCACGCATCAGCTGGTTGAACGACGAATCCACCCCCGACCTCGACGCCCAGGTGGGCAAGCTCGAACACTTCACGCAGTCGCTCGCCGACGGCGTGATCGATGCGAACGAGCTCGCGACGCAAGAGGCCAACCTCGTGACCGCGATGAAGGCGGTCGAAGGCGCGCTCGACGACGCCACCCACGCCAAGGTGACGCGCCTGCTCGCCGAGCTCACCGCCTACAGCGTCATGCGCACCCTGCACGAGATGGCGCAGGTTCGCGTCGCTCAGGCCGTCGCCAAGAAGTGAAGCCGGACGACGACCGCCTCCGGGTGGTGTTCAACACGATCGAAGCGGTGATCGAACGCCGGTGGAGCATCCCGGTGACGATCACCGACGTGCCGCATCCGTTCACGGGCGATCTCGACGGCGAAGGGATCCAGGTCGATCACGATCTCGAGATCGAGGACGCCGTGTTCATCCTCGTCCATCTGTTCGGGCACACCGTGCAGTGGAACGTCTCGGCGCGCGCGAGAGAGATCGGCATGGCGCGCCCCGACGCGTGGAGCGAGGACCAGCTGCGCGAGCTCGGCGAATACGAGCTGCAAGCCTGTCGCTATAGTCTCCAGCTCCTGCACGACGCCGGGATCCGCGACCTCGATCAATGGATGTCGGACTTCGCCGCCTGCGATCACGCGTACCTGATGCATCTCTACCGGACCGGTGAAAAGCGGCCGTTCCGCTCGTTCTGGAAGTCGGACGCACCGATCGTCCAGCCGCTCGCGATCCCCGACTTCCACCCGACGCGGTGGATCAGCCGGTACGACGGCACCGTCCTCTAAGCGGATTGCTGCACGCGCTCGAGCGAGCGCTTCACCGCCGCGAGCAGCTCGGAACCCGAGAACGGCTTGCGGACGAGCTCGATGTCGTCGATCGCCACGCCCTGCGGTGCGAGCACCTCGTTGTCGTAGCCCGACATGTACAGCGCACCGACGCCCGGCAACAGCTGCGTGATCTGATCGACCATGGTCTTGCCGTTCATCACCGGCATGATGATGTCGGTCACGACGAGCTCGATCTCCGGGTGGCGAGCCGCGAGCAGCAGCGCCTCTTCCGGCCCGCCGGCCGCGAGCACGCGAAACCCTTCCGCGACGAGCAAGCGCTTGACGACGGCGAGCACCATCGGCTCGTCCTCGACGAGGAGCACCATCTCGCGTTGCTGCGCGGACGCCGGGCGCGTGCGTCCCGAGCTCGTAGTCGCGCGCTCGCCGGCCGTGGAGGGCAGCGTGATCACGAAGCGCGATCCGTGACCGAGCTCGCTCGTCGCGGTCAGCGTTCCGCCGTGCTGCTCCACGATCCCGTACGCGGTCGAGAGCCCGAGGCCGGTGCCACGACCGAGCTCCTTGGTGGTGAAGAACGGCTCGAACACCTTCTGCAGCGTCGCATCGCTCATGCCCGTCCCGGAGTCCTCGATCGCGAGCACGATCAACGCCGGCCCCAGCTTGCCCGGCTCGACGCGACGACCGACCACACGGATCTTCCCGCCGTGCGGCATCGCGTCCTTCGCGTTGATCACGAGGTTCAAGATCACCTGCTGCATCTGGCTCGGGTCGGCGCGCACCGACAACGCGCCACCGAGATCGAGCTCCACCGTCACGTTCTCCGGCAACGCGCGCATCAGGAGGCGAAGCACCTTGCGCGTCTCCTCCGCGAGATCGACATCGCGCAGGTGGAGGACCTGCTTGCGGCTGAACGCCAGCAGCTGGGCCACCAGGTCGCGCGCCGAGTTACCGGCCTGCCGGATCTCCTCGACGAGCTCGCGATCCGGAAAGTCCGCGGCCGTGTCGAGGATCAGGTCGGTGTTGCCGATGATCGGCACGAGCAGGTTGTTGAAGTCGTGCGCGATCCCACCGGCGAGCATGCCCACCGAGTCCATGCGCTGGCGTTGCTGCAGGTCGCCCTCGAGCTTCGCGCGAAGCTCCTCCTCGCGCCGCCGGAGATGGCTCTCGAGCGTCAGCGACACGCAGTCCGCCACCGATGCCGCGAACAGCTGCTCGTCGGCCGACCAGGTGCCGCGACCGAGGCCGTGCCCGTGACCGCAATCGATGTGCACGACGCCGATCACGTGACCGGCGATCCGGCACGGCGCCACCATGCCCGACGTGACTTCGCCGTGCGCGAGCCCGGCCACGAGCTTCCAGATCGCGGAGTCCTTGAGATCGTCGAACACGATCACGCGCGATGCACCGAGCGCGCTGATGTATTCGGGCACCGAGGACGCGCCGGCGGCCCCGAGCGCCACCTCGGCCACGCGCAGCCCCTGCCCCGTCCGATCGAACGAGGTCAGGCAATGCATGCGCGCGGTGCGTTGATCGAAGCGCCACACGCTGGCGCGATCGACGTCGAGCACCTCGACCACCTCGACGCAGATCCGCGACATGCTCTTCTCGAGATCGAGCCCCTCGGCGAGCAACATCGCGAGCCGCGCGAGCGCGTCGTGCAGTCGCACCACCTTCGAGCGCCGGGTCTGCTCGGCTTCGAGGGCTCGGGTCAGCACCTGGTTCTGCGTCAGCAGCTCCTCCGACGTCAGCTCGAGCGAGCGCTCGAGCAGGTGACGATCTTCATCGGCCTGATGATAGGCGGCGTCCACCGCTTCGAGCAGGCGCTCGATCGCGGGGGACATCGGCTCGTCGCGCAGGAGCCGCGCGATCTGTCGCCTCAGCAGGTGGTGTCGGTCTCGCGCCAACCCTCCCAGTCTACGCCGGTTTGTCGCCGTCCTCGACGCGTTTCCACGCCCGCGCGAACAGCAGGTGGCACGGCTCGGCCGGAATCTGACGGTCCACCGCCTGGTAGAACGGCTTCTTCCACTCCTCCATCGGCAGGTTCTTGCCGCTGCCCTTGGTGTAGCCGCCCTTGATGAACAGCGTGCGGCCCGCGCGCTCGCGCTTACCCTCGACGAGCAGCTTCTTCTTCGTCAGCTCGGCGCCGGCCTCCTTGTACTGCTTCGGCTTCCAGCCGTTCCACAGGCACACGCGCACCTGCGTCGGCTCCGGCAGCGCCAGCGTCTGGAGATACAGCGCCGCGGCGTCCTCGGAGACGCCGAGCTCCTTCGCCACCTTGGTGACCAGCTTCGGCACCGACTGCTTGGGGTTCGCCTCGTAGCTGCCCTCGGCGACCGGCGTCTCCGCGATCCGCTCGCCGAACGCGCGGAATTCGTCCGACTTGAGTAGCTCGACGAGGCGCACGGTCGACACCGGATCCTGGTCGGTCATGTCTTCGTCGAACATCAGCTTCGCGAGCTGCTCGACCTTCTTCCGCGACTTCGCGTCGAGCGACTGCGGCCGGAAGCCGGCGTAGACGTGGCTCTTGTACGACGCGACGACGCAGGTACCGTCGTCGCGCGCGTCCACACACGGCTCGTCGCCATCCTTCGGCATCGTCACCGGCTTGCCGCCGATCGCCTCGATGATGCTCTGCTGGCGTGCCACGTCCTTCTTGTCCTCGTCGTCGACGTAGAAGCTCTCGAGCGGCCACAGCACCTTCTTGTTTTCCATCACCTCGGTGATCTTCGCGACCACGTCGGCGATGCCGGCCCGGATCGCACACCCGACGGGACGCGCGATGAACAACCAGCCGATCAGCTCGATCAGCTGCTTCGCGTTGTTCTCGCCGAACGCATCGCTCCACGAGCTCAGGTCGCTCAGCGGCTTGATATCGGCTTGCAGGAACTCCGCATCGTCTGCGGCACCGGCGAACGCGACGATCATCTTGCCGAAGTCGCGCTGGTCGAGATCCTTCTTGGCGGCCGCGATCAGGTCCTGCGGGACTTTGGTCCGCTTGCCGAACTTCGCCTTCCAGGCGGCGCCGAGGCGCTCCACCATGCCGCCCGGAGCGAGCGGCGTGCGGAGCAGCTGCGGATCCTCGGGCACGGCCTTCTCGAACAGCTCGAGCATCTTGTCGTTGTCGAGCTCCTCGAACGTGGTCTTCGCGGCGTCGGCCTCGTTGACCTTGATCCCGCCGAGCACCTCGCGGTGCTTCTTGCCGAGGAAGTCCTTGCTCCACGTGCTCATCCCCGAGACGTTGACCCACAAGAGGATCGCCTCCGGCACGCTGAGCCCCGACTTCTCGGCGAGCCTTTCGCCGATCTCCGGATCCCACGGCACCGCCTCGTCGGGCAGCTCGAGGAATCGATCGGCCCACGACGTGCCGACGCCTTTACCGAGCTTCTTCTCCTCGGTGATCTTCCACATGTACTTGGTGCCCTGGACGGGCGGCACGCGGAACTTGCCGTCACCGGAGATCTCGATGCCCCAGTCGCTGTTGGGATCGATCAGGTACGTGCTGTCCTCGTGCTTCTGGATCAGCAGCGTCGACCACTCGATGTTGTTGTCCCAGTCGTCGGGCGCTTCGAGATCGAAGCTGCGCATGCGCGACAGATCCTCCGCGAAGATCGTGCCGCTCACCGCCTGCAGCATCTCGCGCAGCTTCCGGCGCTCGTCGGCCTCGGCCACCGGGCTGAGCGACAGCGCCGCACGCGCGCGCACGTTCGACACCCAGTCGCGCGGATCGACATCCGCATCCTTGAGCGTCATCTCCTTGCCTGCGGCGAGCGCCTTCGCGACCTTGCGCAGCATCGCCGCGTCGCCGAGCAGACCCTGGCCCGATGGATCCGCGTTCTCCTTCGCCCGCGCGCTCGCGACCTCCGCGAGCTGGTTCGCGAGCTCCGCCGCGCACTCCGCGACACCGGCGATGCCGGCGACGAGCTTCGCCTCGGTCACCTGCGGGAACACCTCGCGCACCGCGGCCTCGGTCTGGACGAGCTCGCGCGGCTTCTTGTCGGCAGCGGCGGCGACATCGCGGCGAGCTGCCTCGAGGATCTTCTTCGCCTGTTCCGACGTGCAGGTGCGTAACGCGGCGCTGCCTGCCTGGTCGCGCGACGTCAGGAAATTCCAGAACGCGCCGGGCGGCACGAGCACGTTGCCCCAGCCGCGGCTCGCCCAGTCATCGCCGTTGGCGATGCACATGCGATCGCCCTGCGGCGAGATCAGCTCGACGCCCGGACCATCGCCGCCGAGGAACTTCGCGTTGCTCGCGCCCTCGCAATCGATCGGTCGCGGAGCGTCTTCGCCGGGGAACACGCACAGCGCGAACGCAGATCGCTTGATCTTCGCCTGCAGGCCGTCGATGCGCTCGAGCTCGTTCGGGACCTTGTCGTCCCAGTCGTCCTTCTTGTTGCGACGGCGCATGCCGAGCAGGCCGTCCTTGATGCCGAGCGGCGAGCTGGTGAGCCCGGCGGGTGCCGGCTGCAACACCGCACTGACGTCCCACCCTTCGCGCTGAAAGCCCGCGACCCACGCCGGCGGATCGCTCTTCGTCTTGCTGTCCTTCTGCGGGTCGTAGATCGAGTACTTGTCGTTGTTCTCGACCCAGATCGTCGTGCCGTCGCACAAGAACGTGTTCGAATTGGGGAGCGTGTGCTCGCCGGCGGTGAACGCCTTGCCGCCGAGCGTGATGCCGCCGCCGGGCACGGCCCACTGATCCGGTAGCGTGCCGCCGTATTGCGAGTAGTCGGCCTTCTGCTCGAACTTGTCCTTCGGCTTGCTGCTCCAGTACTGCTCGGTCCGCCACTTGTCCTTGATCTTCAAGTCGACCAGGAACTGACCGTCGAGGAACCACACGTTCTCGACCTCGTGCTCCTTCGGCTTGTAGACGAGGTCATGCTCGGCGACGACGCCCGTGTGATCGATGGCGAACGCCTTGGTGGAGTTCCACACCGTCATGATCGGGAACGCGCCGCCGGTCTTGATCGGCGTGCCGAGCGTGGCAGCCGCCTGCTCGTAGGCCGGCCAGCCGAATTCATCGACCACGCCGGCGCGCAGGTGATAGGCGAGCGAATCGGCGATGTCGGCCTTGATCAGCCGCTCGTGGAGATCCTGGAACGGCAGGAACGTCTCCGCGGTGGTCTGCTTGTCGAGCGTCGAGATCGCACCCTCGACGTCGGCGAACGGCTTGCCACCCGCGAGCTCCGCGATCCGCTCCTCGATCCACATGCGCCGCGCCGCCGTGAAGCCGGCCTTGCCGCGCATGCGGTGCTCGTGCTCGGAGTTGCCGATCATGTTCGACACCGACTCGACGAGCTTCTTGCCGTACACCGCGTGCCCGGCGACCAGCACCGGGTCGCACGTCATCGTGTCGGCCTCGAAATCCTCGTATTCGCCCGGATCGCCGAGCTTCACGCCGAGCTGCAGGATGCGCTCCGCGAGATCGAGGTTGAGGTCGTAGCCCCACCGCGCGCGTGTCGAGGCGGTAACCGCCTGGTCGAGCTGGATCAGCCGCGGTGCTTCCTTCTCGAGGATCGCGAGCGTGCGATCGGTCTTGCCGGCGAACTTGAACATCTTGGAGACCCAGCCGCCGAGCCCGTCGTCGGGCAGATCGGCGAGCGCGCCGATGTCGTGCAGCATCTCCATCCAGCTGTTCGCGAACTCTTCCTTCTTCTCGTCGCTGCCACCGCGGGGCTCCGGCCACACCGTGCGGAGCCGCTGGCGGAATTCGGGTTTCGCGCCGAGCCGGAGCAACGACTCGCGAAACGTGGTCCAGAACTCGATCGGCGCCTTGCCGACGCCCGGTGCTTCCACCAGCTCGGCCGCGAGCGCATCCGCTTCCTTCTGCTCGTCGGCCTTGGCCGCCTTCGCGAGCGCGAGCAGATCCTTGCCCATGCCCGAGTACGGCGGCATGCCGCCGAGCGCGCGCTTGACGCAGATCGCGCGGAACCGGCGATACGCCTCGGCGCCGCCGGCCTGCTTCGTCAGATCCTTCGCGTAGGCCGTCAGCGTCTTCGCGGACAGCGCGCCGAGCAGTGCGAACTCGACGAACGCCTCGTCGGCGACATCGGGATCGATCTTCAGCTTGTAGGCGCGCTCCGCCTGGCGCGCGCGCTCGAAGCATTGCGCGGCCATCGACGACGACGCCTGATCGGCGACCACGCGACCGACTTCCTCCCAGAACGACGGCAGGAACATCGGCGCGGTGCGCTGGAGTTGCTTCGCGATCTTCTCGAACGCGTCCTTCGCGTGACCGGGCTTGCTCGCCACCATGCGCTTGGCCTTGCGCATGTCCTCGGTGACATCGAGCGCGGCCTTCGCCTTCTTCGGCTCGTGAACGAGCGCCCAGCCGGGGAAGCCGAGCGTGCGCGAACGGACCTTGCCCAGGGGCTTGGTGACCTCCGGCTCCTCGAAGCCGAACGCCACCATCTCGGCGTCGATGCCCGCGGCGACCGCGTCGGGCTCGAGGCGGATCACCACCACACCTTCTTCGAGCGCGGGGTGACGGTACGCACGCGCGGTCACCGGGCTCGTGCGCTGGTCTTCGGCGACCTTGGCGACGAGTGCGGCGATGCCACCGGCGGCGATGACGTTGATCGGATCGTGTGCGACCAGGCGCGTTTCACTCATCGGAGCCCTCCTTCTCGACCTTGCGCTTCGCGTAGATCTGGGCGGCCATGCGCATGCCTTCCGAGAACGCGATCGGTGGCACGTCGACGACGGCGACCGGTCGCTGCTTGTCATCGACCCACGACAGATCACCGGTCGTGGTCTCCTCCATCCCGTCGCCCTCGCCGAGGTCGTAGCGCGCCTCGACGAAGCGGCCGCGCTCGAGCACGCGGCAGCACGCCGCGCCGCCGCTGACGCGATAGCCGAGGCGCTTCGTCAGGCCGGTCACCATCTGCAACATCGAGAACTCGCCGCCCGAGAACTGATCGATCGACATCGGATCGGTCGGCGGGGTGGTCGGGCGCGCGAAGGTCTCGCGGAACAGCTGCGAGGTGCCTTGCGAGACGCCGATCTCGACCGCCATGCCACGCAGGTCGTCGAGCTCGTCGAGCAGGATCGGATGCGGAATCAAGATGCTCTCGGTGTCGAGCCAGGTCGTCTCGCCGTCGCGATCGACCACGCCCACGCCCTTGCTCGCATCGACACCGCGGAAGAAGCCGCCGACCTCGCGATCGACCTTGCCGTCGGCGCCGACCGCGACGATCCAGGCATCCTTGAGCGCCGCCGCCCACGCGGGATCCGGAATCACGGCCTGCAGCACGCCGCGCGGCACCGGCAGCGAGCGCAGCATCCAGGTCTCCACCGTGTGCTGGCAGACGCGCGCGTGATCTTCGAGGAAGTCGACCGCGGAGACGAGACGCTCGCCGGCCGGGCCTTCCTTCGCGGCCTTCGGCACGGAGCCGAGCTCCTTGCCGTCCTTGCGGGCGACCAGCGAGCCGTCGCGAATGCCGAGCTCCATGCCCTTGCCGGCATCGATCCACCCCGGAGTCTTCGCAGGTGCTTTCGCGGTCCGCGGTGCGGGCTTGGCTTTCGGTTTCGCTTTGGCGACGGCCTTCTTGGTGGCCGCCTTCGGTTTTGCTTTCGCTTTGGCCATGGATCGATTCCCCCGGCTGGAGGCTACGTCGGGGATTTTCATTGCTCAACGTGATCGGCCCCAAGGATCCACTCCCGTTCACGACCTGTCCGAGGAGCGGACCTCGGGCGCGAATCGCGCTAGCGTCCCCCGCGGTGCTAGACGTCTCACGCGCCACCACGTCGACGGTGTGGTCGCTGTTCGCGAGTCGAGCGGCGGTCGACCCGGGTCGGATCGCGGTCGTCGATGGCGATCGCGAGATCACCTACAAGCATCTCGCCGCGCGCGTCGCGAGCTGCGCCACCGCCCTCGCCGTCCGCGGTGTCGGCACCGGCGATCGCATCGCGCTGCTGTCGGAAAATCGCGTGGAGGTCCTCGAGGTGCTGCTCGGCGCCGCCCGCCTCGGCGCGATCGTGGCCTGCCAGAACTGGCGGCTCGCGGCCCCCGAGCTCAAACACTGCCTCGACCTCGTCGATCCCGTGCTCTGCATCGTCTCGCAGCGCCATCACGCGAAGCTCGTCGAGATCGCGCCCGAGCGTCCGACCCTCGCGTTCGGCGCGCACTACATCAACGCGCTCGCCGCGATCCCACCGGTCGCCCCGCCGCGCGTCGATCCGGAGAACGCGCTCGTCATCCTCTACACGAGCGGCACGACCGGCCTTCCGAAGGGCGCGGTCATCAACCATCGCGCGCAGATCATCCGCAACCTCGTCACGCGGGCCGAGTTCGGCATCGCGCCCGACGACACGTTCGTCGCGTGGTCGCCCCTCTATCACATGGGCGCCGTCGACAACTCGCTCGGCACCTTGATGTCGGGCGGCACGGTGATCGTCGTCGATGGCTTCGACGTCGATCGGCTGTGCGACATCGTCGCGCACGCCGATCTCGGATGGCTCTTGCTGATGCCCGGCATGGTGGGTCGGTTCGCGGCGGAGCTCGAGCGCCGTCGCATCCGCGCGCGCGGCGTTCGCGTGTGCGGCGTGATGGCGGACCTCGTGCCGCCCGCCGAGATCGCGGCGATCACGAAGCTGCTCGGTGCGCCGTACGCGAACACGTTCGGCTCGACCGAGACCGGCTGCCCACCGTGCTCGTCGAGCCTGATCCCGATCGGCGTCGCCCCGACGCGGCTCTCCAAGCGCCAGAGCCCGTTCTGCGAGGTGCGCCTGGTCGACGAGGACGATAACGACGTCCTGCCCGGTGCACCCGGCGAGCTCGCGATGCGCGGGCCGACGCTGTTCTCCGGGTACTGGCGTGCCGAGGATGTCAACGCGCACGACTTCCGCGGCGGCTGGTTTCACATGGGCGACGTCTTCGTGCGCAACCCGGATGGCTCGCTCGACTTCGTCGATCGCCGGAAATATCTGATCAAGTCCGGCGGCGAGAACGTCTACCCCGCCGAGATCGAGCGCGTGATGCTGCAGGATCCACGGGTCTCCGAAGTCGCGGTCGTTCGCATGCCGGATCCGACCTGGGGCGAGGTCCCGGTCGCGTTCGTCGCGCGTCACGAGGAGTCGCTCGACGAGGCCGCGCTTCACGCGCTCTGTCGCGCCGGCCTCGCCGGCTTCAAGCAGCCCAAGCAGATCCACTTCATCGCCTTCGAAGACTTTCCGCGGAGCGCGTCCGGCAAGGTCACACGCCACGAGCTCGAAGCGAGGCTCGCCAAATGACCGCCACCCGCATCGCCACGTCGACCCCCGAGGACGTCATCATCCGCGGCAAGAGCCTGACGCGCGATCTGATCGGCAAGCTCTCCTTCACCGAGATGTTGTGCCTCACGATCCTCGGCGAGGTCCCCGCACCACCGCGCATCGCGGCGATCGATGCCTGCCTCGTCGCCCTCGTCGAGCACGGCCTCACTCCATCGGCGATCGCGACGCGCCTCGTCTACGGCAGCGCTCCGGAGGCGATGCAGGGCGCCGTCGCCGCCGGCCTGCTCGGCGTCGGCGGGCGCTTCGTCGGCACCGTCGAGGGCTGCGCGGTCCTGCTCGCCCGCATCGCCGCGTCGGCCGATCCAGCACGCGAAGCCGCCGCGATCGTCGCCGAGACCAAGACTCCGCTCCCGGGCTTCGGCCACGACACCCACAAACCCGACGATCCGCGCACTCCGGTCCTGTTTGCCGTCGCGCGCACCCACGGCATCGCCGGCCGCCACGTCGCCGCGCTCGAGCTCCTCGGTACCGCCCTCGACGCCGCCAAGCGCCGCCACATCACGATCAACGCCACCGGTGCGGTCGCCGCCGTGCTCGCAGACGCCGGCATTCCGTTCGAAATCATGCGAGGCTTCGCGCTCATCGCGCGCTGCGCCGGCCTCGTAGGCCACGTTCACGAAGAACAACGCGATCCCGCGATGCGAACCATTTGGGAAGCTGCCGATGCGGCGGTCCAGTACACCGAGGAATGAAAGAGGAGATACCGATGACGATGAAGCTCTACATGTTCCCCGTTAGCAACGCGAGCCGGCCCGTCCTGCTCTACGCCGCCGAAAAGAAGATCCCGATGGAGAACGTCGTGGTCGATCTGATGAAGGGCGAGCACATGGGCGACGCTTACAAGAAGCTCAACCCCAGCATGATGGTCCCGATGCTCGACGATGAGGGTTTCCACCTCACCGAGTGCTCCGCGATCCTCAAGTACCTCGCGTCGAAGTACGACCACCCCGAGTACCCGAAGGATCTCAAGAAGCGCGCGAAGGTCGACGAGGCGATGGACTGGTTCAACACCCAGTTCTATCGGGACTTCGGCTACGGCCTCGTCTATCCGCAGCTATTCCCGCACCACAAGCGGCCCACCGACGAGATCCACAACGGCGTGGTCGACTGGGGCAAGGACAAGTCGGCCGTGTGGTTCAAGATCCTCGACGAGGCGCTGCTCGGTCCGAGCAAGCAGTACCTGACCGGCGATCAGATCACGATCGCCGACTACCTCGGCGCGTCGTTCGCCACGATCGGCGAGCCCGTGCGCTGCGACCTCTCGGGCTTCAAGAACGTCACGCGCTGGCTCAACAACGTGAAGAAGCTGTCGACCTGGACCAAGGTCAACGAGGGCCTCATGGGCTTCGCCAACATGGTCAAGGACAAGCCGTTCAAGGCGATCACGCCCTGATCGTGAACGGGCGCTCACACCTGTGAACGCCGCCTGCCGCGAGGCACTACAGATTCGCTGGTCTACCGCTTGCTGGCGTCGTCGCAAGCTTCGGAGACCACCATGCGAATCTGGTTCGTGATTGCATCGCTTCTGATCGCCTGCGGGCAGGACTCGGCACCACCCGCGGCCGACGCCGCGGATGTCGTCGAGGAGCCGGATGCGCCGGCGGCGTGTCCCCTCAACCTCGAGGAGTGCGACACGCGGTGCGTGAACACCCGCGCCGATCGCGAGCACTGCGGTGCATGCGGCAACGCCTGCGTTCCCGCCGCGAGCTGCGAGGCCTCGGAGTGCGCGTGCCCGGCGACCTTCCTCGGCGGCACGCATCAGGTGCTCGCGACCACGATGATCGCCGCGCAACCGGGCTTCGTGAGCGGCGTCGACGGCGTGCTCGGGCGCGACTCGGCCTCGCACGGCGTGGTCGTCACCGCGGCGATCACGGCGCCGCTCGGCACACCGCTCGCCGTCAACGGCAACGTGTTCGTCGCGATCGCGTACGCGGTCAGCACCGGCACGCAAGCGCGCTCGACGTTTCTCGCGACCGCCGGAACGGTGACGCTGTCTCGCCGGTGCGCCGCGGGCATCGCGGGCTCGCTCGCGAACCTCGCGCTCGTCGAGGTCGATCCGGTCACGTTCGCACCGATCGCGGGCGGCTGCACGACCACGGTCACGCAGCTCGCGTTCGACGTCGGCGGACCGTGTCCGTAGATCAGCGCCCGGGCCTGTAACCGCTCGACAGCGGTGACAAAGATCGCAGGGGCACTTTTCGCGAGCTGCGGTGTTACACCCGGGTCGCCAGCTGACCGTGCCCATCGATTCCCAGCGTTACTACGAGACCTATGGACCGATGGTCCTCCGGCGGTGCCGGAAGCTGCTCGGCGACGACCACGCAGCCAGAGACGCCATGCACGACGTATTTGTCCAGGTCCTGAGCAACGAGCTCGTCGATGACGCGCCATCGTCGCTGCTGTTCCGGATCGCGACCAACGTCTGTCTCAACCGCATCCGCTCGCGCAGGCGTCGCCCCGAAGACGGCGACCCCGACATGCTCGAACAGATCGCCGAGCAGACCGATCCGACGGCGCGCAACGCCGCGCGGCAGGCCCTCGACGCGCTGTTCCGGCACGAGCCGCAGGACACCGCGCTGATCGCGGTGCTGCACCTGCACGACCGCATGACACTCGAAGAGGTGGCGGCAGAAGTCGGCATGTCGGTGGGCGGCGTGCGCAAACGTCTCGCGAAGCTGCGCGTCAAGCTCCACGATCTGGAGGCAACGTGACGTCTCTACCCGCCTGGTTGGTCGAGCGAGCGGCCGTGGGCGAGGTGCCTGCCGCCGGCCGCGCGCGGCTCGAGGCGGCGGATCCCGACGAGCTCGCCGAGCGGATCGCGGCGGTGCATGCCGGCAACGAGGCCGAGCTTGCCGCGTATCCGGCCGGTCCCGCGATCGCGCAGATCGAGGCGCGGGTCGCGAGCGAGCGCAAGCGACGGGTGTCGCGGCGCCGGCGCATGCTCGGTGTCGCCGGCGTGATGACGAGTGCGGCCGCCGTCGCGATCGTGTTGCTGGCGATGCCGCGCTCGGTGGTCGAAGACGAACCGAGCGGAAGCGACGACGGGATTCGCGTCAAGGGCCACGCGCGCCTGGTCGCGTTCCGGCAAGCCGGCGACCGCGTCGAGAACCTCGACGAGGACGCGCTCGTGCGCGCCGGCGATCTGATCCAGCTCCGCTACAACGGCGGCGGCAAGAGCCACGGCCTGATCGCATCCGTCGACGGGGCCGGCGCGGTCACCCTGCACTTCCCCGCCAGCGAAGACGCGCCCACCAAGCTGGCCACCGGTACGACCGCGCTGCCGCACGCCTACGCGCTCGACGACGCGCCGCGCTTCGAGCGGTTCTTCTTCGTGACCGCCGACGATTCGATCGACGTCAAGCGAACGCTCGCCACGCTCGGCGCGTTCGCGAGACGCGGGGACTGCGCCACCGCCTCTCCCGACCTCCCCACCGGCCTTCGCCAGTGGTCGCTCCGCCTTCGCAAACCCGACCGTCCGACCCCATGAGGACACCCATGAAGATGCTTCTGTTGTTCCTGCTCGTCACGCTGGCGTCGCCGCTCGCGCACGCCAAGACGGCCTCCGGAACGTCCGGGACCGCGCTGCGCCGGTACGCGCTGGTGATCGGCAGCAACGATGGTGGTGGCGCCGGTCGCGAGAAGCTGAGGTTTGCCGCGCGCGACGCGACGACGTTCGCCGACGTGCTGCAGCAGCTCGGCGGTGTACAGCAGTCCGACCTCTCGCTTCTCAAGGAGCCCGACATCGCGGCCCTCGATCGCGCGTTCGATGCGCTCGGCAAGCGCGTGCGCGACGAGCGCAAGCGCGGCCAGCGGGTCGAGCTGCTCGTCTACTACTCCGGCCACGCCGACGAGAACGGCATCCTGATCGGCGCGCGCTACGACTACGCCCGGCTTCGCCAGCGCATCCGCGCGGTGCCCGCCGACGTCCACATCGCGATCGTCGACAGCTGCGCGTCGGGCAGCTTCACGCGCATCAAGGGCGGGACCAAGGTGCCGCCGTTCCTCCAGGACACGTCGACGCAGGTCGCCGGCTTCGCGTTCCTGTCGTCGAGCTCCGCCGACGAGAACGCCCAGGAATCCGATCGGATCAACGCCTCGTTCTTCACGTACTACTTCGTCGCGGCACTGCGCGGTGCCGCCGATCGCAACCGCGACGGCCGCATCACGCTGGGCGAGGCCTACCAGTTCTCGTACGAGCACACGCTCGGCCGCACGCAGAACACGGTGCACGGCGCGCAGCATCCCGGTTACGACATGCACCTCTCGGGCACCGGCGACGTCGTGATGACCGATCTGCGCAGCACCGATTCCGTGCTCGTGCTGCCCGCGCCGTTGCGCGGCCGCATCACGATCGTCGATGCCAGCGGCCGCGTCGCGCTCGAGCTCACGAAGGAAGCGGGCGAGCCGCTCAGCCTCGCGCTGCCGACCGAGAAGTACACGGTGCGCGTCGAGAACTCGCAGGGTGAATTTGCCGCCACCATCACGCTCGACAAGCCCGGCACCGTCGAGTTCGCCCAGGGCACCCTTCACCGCGTCGCCCCCGAAAAGACCGTGCGGCGCGGAGGATCCGACGACGACGACAACAGTGACAAGCCGTGGTTCCGCCGCATCCCGATCGATTTCTCCAGCGGGATCCGCGTCGAGCGCCCGACGACCCCGCGCGGCTTCGACGCGCTGGTCACGTTCGGCGGCACCTCGCGCGAGATCCACGGCAGCCCGATCGTCGGCGTCGCCGAGAACGCCGATGCGTTCCTCGGTGCGACCGTCGGCGACAACGCGCACTTCATCTACGACTTCTCGATCGGCTTCGGTCCCGGCGTGTTCCTCGGCGACAACCTGCAGGTCGGCGCCACGATCGGCTGGGGCTTCTCGGGCATCACCGGCGGCGTGCTCGACTTCGCGTGGAAGATGCCGACCGAGGCATTCGTCGTGTTGCACCTGTCGCCCGAGATTCGCCCGATGGCCTACGTGCGGCAGTCGTACCTGTTCAGCAGCGAAGCCCGCCAGAACGGTTCGAAGCACGCCAAGTGGGGCGACGAATCGGAGGCCGGCGTCGGCATGCGCTTCTCGGGTCGGCTCGACGGCTTCTTCTACGGCAGCGTGCGCGAGATGGCGAACGAGCGGTACTGGGGCGTCGGCATCGGCGCCATTCTCTAGGTCGCGAGCAGCAATCGAACGACCGCGCGCGCCCGGTCACGCTGCGGCTCGGTGATCTCGTGCTTGTCGCCCGCGCCGCTGAGGTCGGTCACCGGTGCGCCGGCCGCGCGGTACCACGCGACCGTGGCGTCGAGATCCGGGCGCGCGATCCACTTGTCCTCGGCCGCCGCGCCGACGAGCACCGGCATCGCGAGCGTCGCTCCGCGCTGCCACTCGTCGGGTTGACCGATGCGCGCTCCACAGGGCGCGAGCACGGCGGCGAGCCGCGAGGTCGTTCGCGCGGCGACCTCGAGCGCGAGACACGCGCCCTGCGAGAATCCGGCGAGCACGATCGGAACGCCGTAGATCTGCAGCGCCGCGAGCGCGGCCTCGACCCGCGCGATCGCGCGATTCGCCTCGACGTCGGAACCGGCGCCGGGCTGGCCGTACTTCACCTCGTACCAGCGCTGCAGGCCGCCCTCGCTGCGCAAGCCGACGACGGCGACGCGCCGATCGTGGACGATGTCGCGATAGCGCCGCGCGATCGTCCCGGCCTCCGCGCCGCGCCCGTGCAACGCGAGGATGATCGCCTTCGCGTCGGCGAGTGCGCACCCGACGACGAGGGCGTGCGGCTCGCTCCCGAGATCGACGCGGCCGAATCGTCCCGGCGGACGGAGCCCGAAGCGTGCGTCGAGCGCGATGGCGGCCGGGAGCTCGGGCCGCGTCGCGAGCGCCTCGGCGACCGCATCGGGCAGCGTCGCGGCGGTGAGCGGCGGCGAGCTCGTCGCGGGGGAAAG